>Ga0315904_10000245_pt1 | contig 90084 bp, 68 predicted proteins | sample LakEriMetagenome_6_FD_203529 | JGI IMG/M metagenome (GOLD analysis project Ga0315904, IMG submission 203529) | Freshwater fungal communities from buoy surface, Lake Erie, Ohio, United States - Buoy 12 MA120 | ecosystem: Environmental > Aquatic > Freshwater > Lake | place: USA: Lake Erie, Ohio...
CTGTAGGTAGTAGAGGTTCTATTGGTGGCACTGGCGGCACTGGCGCTACCGGTGGCACTGGCGCTACCGGTGGCACTGGCGCTACTGGCGGCACAGGCGCTACTGGTGGCACAGGCGCTACTGGTGGCACTGGCGGGATAGGATCAACTGGGTCGATAGGATCTATAGGGTCTGTAGGTAGTAGAGGTTCTATTGGTGGCACTGGCGGCACTGGCGCTACCGGTGGCACTGGCGCTACCGGTGGCACTGGCGCTACTGGCGGCACAGGCGCTACTGGTGGCACAGGCGCTACTGGTGGTACTGGTGGAATAGGATCAACTGGGTCGATAGGATCAACTGGGTCGATAGGATCTACAGGCGGCACAGGTGGTACTGGCGCTACTGGTGGTACTGGCGCTACTGGCGGCACTGGCGCTACCGGTGGTACTGGCGCTACGGGAGGTGGCGGATCTTCTGGAACTTCAGGAACTTCAGGAGCTACAGGAGGTACTGGCGCTACTGGTGGTACTGGTGGTACAGGCGCTACTGGTGGCACTGGCGGGATAGGATCAACTGGGTCGATAGGATCTACAGGGAGTAGAGGTTCCATAGGCGGTACTGGCGGCACTGGCGCTACCGGTGGCACTGGCGCTACTGGTGGCACAGGCGCTACTGGTGGTACAGGCGCTACTGGTGGCACTGGCGGGATAGGATCAACTGGGTCGATAGGATCTACAGGGAGTAGAGGTTCCATAGGCGGTACTGGCGGCACTGGCGCTACCGGTGGCACTGGCGCTACCGGTGGCACTGGCGCTACTGGCGGCACAGGCGCTACTGGTGGCACTGGCGGGATAGGATCAACTGGGTCGATAGGATCTATAGGGTCTACAGGCAGTAGAGGGTCTATTGGATCTACTGGTTCCGCTGGCTCTCCATCAGATATTAGATTTAAAAGAAATATAGAAACAGTACAAAATATTTTGCCCAAAATATTAAAAATGCGTGGAGTCAAATATAATTGGAATGAAACTATAAATAATTATCAAAATAAAGATTTCCCTTTAGATGTTGATTGCATTGGATTTATAGCTCAAGAATTAGAACAAATTTTTCCAGAATTTGTGATGAAATGGAAGATGAGCGAAGAAATACCGGACGCAAGAATTGTCGATTATTCTAAAATTGTGGCTGTAATTGTAGAGGGAATAAAAGAGCAGCAATCTGAAATAGAACAATTGAAAATTAGAATAGATAATCTAGAACGACAATAATATTTAAAACTATTTTTTTTCATATAGTGTAATAAAAAATATGGCTTCTTTACTGTCTGCCGCGCAAAAGGCTAGTTTCGAAAAAGGAATGACCAACCTGTTTGATACTTTCAAGCAGGATATAGTCATTTACAAAGAAGCAAAAATCGACATCATTAATATAGCCCAGCCAAGAATGTTTGGCTACAACGAGAGGTCAGACATAGATAATATTAACTATACTCCAGTAACAGGAGTATTCTCTGCTTTAGTAACTTCTACTAAAAAACAATCTCAAGACAGATTAGATGAAGCGGAAAATAAAATAGATAAAGGAGAAGTCGAAATAAAAATCAAGAGCGATGCAAATGACTTCATACAAAATAATGGCAAAACTCTTTATGTTACGATTAATGATTTGATGTATAAGTTTATTTCTTCTCAGTCTCCAAGGCCTTACATATCCTCTCAATATTTCACCTATTTCTTAGAAAGGGAAAGATAATGAAAATAGGAAATATAACAATACAAGGAGATATAGTTTCAGAAGCCCTTTCTGACCCTTCTGTGCAAAATGAAATAGAAAGAGCAATAAAAAAACAATTTAATGAAGCAAAAAATCAAGCTCTAGAAGATTTTGACGAGCACCCTGTAACTCAAGAATTATTAAATCCAGAAGAAGGAAACATTAGCAATACTTTGGGCGGATATGGAGATTTGTTTGGTTTCATTGGCTTTGAGTCTGGATTTAATCCAATTTCTCCAGTGAGAGCAGCCTTAAAATCAAAAATCAAATTCAAAGGCACAGATTTAATTATAAATTATCCAAGAAATAGAAAAGGACAATTCGCAAGAGGGAAAAGAACAAGAGTGATAAAAGTTTCATTTGAAATTCCTCAACTAGAAGACTTTGATGATTCGGCTCAATTCCAAGGATGGAATGGCGGCAGAAACTGGGTAAAAGGCATAGAAAGAGGCATCTCTGGAGTTTCTTATTATGCTGATTACCCAAGAGGTCGTTCTGAAAGAGGTTTGCAATTAAAAGGCCCAATCACAGAAGGCCCATCAAATCGCCCAATGGGATTCAAAACAACAAAATACATAACAAAAATTGTTAATAATTTCACTAACAATTTTATCAATAATATAACATAATGAAAGCTAATTTCCAAAATGTATTAACAAGCAGCTTTTTACTCTATGTAGACCATACCATATTAAAAAGAGGAGAGGGCTATAAAAATACAAGCTCTAAGTTTTATCCTGTTTCTGGTGTTTACAATGGATATTATACATACGCTGCGCCATATAAGCAAATAGTTAGTGACGCATCAATTCCTGGCGCTACTCAATTAACTGGGATTTATTTAGATGGAAATTTTATAACTCCGGGGCAAAGCGGTTTAGTAGCGATTAATCACTATGATGGCCAAGTAATTTTTTCATCTAACAAAAATTCAAATACAATAAGCGGCAACTACTCTATAAAAGACTTCAATGTCTACCTCACTGATAAAGCAGAAGATTATCTACTTTTCTCTACTAAATTTGAGCCTAAAAATAGAAAGCCGCAAACATTAACTGGTTTAGCTGTAAATGAAATAACATATCCAGCTATATTCTTAAGGCTTGTTAATTCGCAAAATGAGCCTTTTGGATTCGGCGGCACAGACATGACAACTTGTTATTTTAGGGCATTAGTTATGTCTAATTCAATGTATTCTCTTGATGCCGCTTGCGGAGTATTAAGAGACTCTGCTCATGACTTTTTTAGAACAGTAAGCAATCAAGATTTAAATCTTAATGCAATGAGCTCTTACACTGGAGTACCATATAATTATACTGGTATAGCTACAGGAGACAATGTTTACCTATCCAGCGTATCAGTATCTCAAGTAAAAACATCAAGTTCAGCAGAATTTAAGAACTTAAATCCAGACATTGTAGCAGCTTTTGTTGACTTTGATTTAGAGGTAGTGAGAGCCCCTCATGCTTACTAAAATAATTTTCTATAGTTCATTTATTTTGTGTAAATGACAATAGAATCTATAAGGAAACCATATGTCAAACACTACAAGAAATCGTGTCATATACCAAAGCCAAGCTTTATTTGCTGCCCCAACTGGCACAACAACGATCACTTCTGCTGACCACAATTTACGCAGAGTACAAAGTTGCAACTACAATTTCTCAATCACCCGCCAAGATATTAACCAATATGGTGAATTGGCTGCTATTGATAGGTTGATTTTGCAAGAACCAACCGTAGCAGTAGACTTATCCTACTACTTTGAACCAACAGGTTTTAATGAAGATCATTTAGGCTTCAGAATAGATGCCGTCACTGGAACTTCCACAGAAGCCGATCACATGCTAGATTATATTATTTCTAGCGGAACTGGTTATGATCAAAAGAATGTTTATGTTTTAGTTAGTGATGCTGGTATTGATGCCAATGACACAAATAAAATGTCGACAAGCACAGTCGAAGGAATTATTGGTATTGGTAATGCTTTCGTTACTTCTTGGTCTTTGGAAGCTTCAGTAGGAGCAATTCCAACAGTTTCTTGCGCTCTAGAAGGGCAAAATATCGTATTCACTGGAGGCGGAGGCTCCTACGCTATTGGAAATCCTGCTGTAGTTGATGGCGCAGACATTTCTACAAGCAGCACAGTTACTCTTCCTGATGGCGCTGGATTATTTGATGCTGACACTCAAATAGCTGCTGTTAGACCAGGTGATATTACTTTGAAACTAGGAACTAGTGATACTGATAATGCTCCTATGTTTGGTCTTAGCGAGTCTGATCTAAAGATTCAAAGTGCTACAGTAGCCATGACAATTGGTCGTGAGCCAATCAGAAAACTCGGCAAATCATTCGCTTTCGCTAGAGAAATTACATTCCCAATTAATTGTACTCTTAGCGTAAATGCTATTGTCGGAACTACTGCTTCTAATAAGCTGTATACACTAATGACTACAAATGGTGATGCTAATAAGTACTACTGCGAGCTAAAGCTAGTTGGTTATCAAGGAGCCACAGCCCACACATCCTATGTAATGCTAAAAGGCGCTAAATTGGATTCTCAAAACTTCACTTCTTCAATTGGACCTAACCAAACTGTTACCATGGAATTCTCCGCTCAAATCGGTAAGAATTCTGGGCTACACTTCTTGAAGGGTTAATAAAAAGATTCTAAAACTAGCCCTCGCCCTAACCGGCGGGGGTTTTTTATTTTATATTTTCTATTATTTCTATATAATACAGCAAAGGACTATGGACGACGAAAAACTAAAAGAGTATTTGAAATTCCAATATAGCAGAAATATTATTTCTCTTTATAAGAAGTATTTTGAGATTATCGATGATTTGAAGCAAGATCATGAAATACTATTAAAAAAAATAGCCGAAAACTCTTCCGAGGATTTTGCTAAAAATGTTGATTATTTCGATAATGATAAATATAATTACATAAGAAAAAAGATCTTGGACGCTGGGAACGATGCAATTAGAAACATTGATACCAGCTTTAAGTCTATAAACATTTCCTTAAAATAAAATATGAAAGAAAAATGGCTACATAGTTTTGAAGTCGAAAAAACTCAAAAGGTAAAAGAAACGACAGCAGAAGTAAACGCTGCTGGCGAAGAAATACAGATCACCAAAGAGGTGGAAAAGAAAGTCCCGCACAAGTTTTATATTCTGAGGCCAAATAGAAAGATCCAAGACGAGGCGAGCGTATTTTATTCAGTTAAGGTTTCCGAAGGCATAAAGATGGGTCTTGTTACTAGAAATTACCTTTTGCGTAAGTTCCAGCAAGATGGTGTGTTGCCGTCTGAAGAAGAAAAGAAGGCGCACACGGAAAATTATTCTAAGGCAATAGCAATTGAAATTGAACTAGAAAAGGTTCGCCAAGATTCGAGTTTAAGTGACGCAGAAAAAGAATTAAAGAATGCCGCTCTGAATTCAGAATATCAAGTGCTGCGCCAAAAGATTTTTGACTATGAAAACGTACAAAATTCTTTGTTTGATAATACAGCAGAAAAGAGAGCTTCTGATTTCTTGAATGTATGGTTTGTATTAAATCTTCTTTATCAGGGCGAGGAAGGGTCTCAGACTTGTTTATTTGGAGAAGGTTCATTCGAGCAAAAACTCGAAAGATTAAATCAGATAGAAGATTCTGGGGACGAGTTCTTGAGCGGAGTAGTCGAAAAGGGTGGTTTCCTTATTGGACAGCTCAACTCTGGCGTGCCAAAAGAAGAGTTGGTCGGTTAACATAGCGTGAGCGATCTTTATGAAAAAATAAGCTTTTACAAAGGCTTGTACAAAGAGATAGCTGTAGGCTTTTCTGAGGATGAATACTTAGGAAAGCCTATTTTTATTAAACACTTCACTGAGCTAGAGAACGGAGATCTAGATAAATATAGAAGAAAATTTAGCCAAGAAGCAACAGATAAAGGACTAGAGTCTAAAGAAGAGAAACTTACTTTTTTAATAAGAAATCAACTATGGTCTAATGAAAAAGAAAAAGAAATACAAAACTTAGAGCGTCAAATTTCAGATACAGAAATGTTACTGAAAAATCTTATCATAAAAAAACAAATTAACGACGCAAAAAGCAAAATAAAAAACTATACAAAGCAACTCTCTGAATTAGAAAACGAAAAACTGAGCATGCTTGGTTTCTGCGCCGAAAGCTATACCGACAAAAAAATAAATGAATTAGTGATATATCTTTCTTTCTACAGCGATAAAGAATTTAAGAACCGTTTTTTTTCAGAGGAAGAATTTGATTTATTATCGGATAGAGAGTTAGATAATCTTGTTCTTATTTTAACGCGTTTTTACCAAAAGTTCGCTCACGATAAAATAAAGAGAATTTGCGCTTGTTCATTTTTCATGAGTCTTTTTAATTTATGCGAAAATAGTCCTTTAAATTTTTTTGGCAAACATGTGAAAGATTTAACTATATTACAGGTAAATCTATTCTCTCAGGCAAAGTACTTTAAGTCTTTGATGGAAAATCAAGCCCAAACAAATCCTCCATCTGACGTAGTTTCTGATCCAGACAAAATGATAGAATGGTATGAGTCGGTAGAAAACTCTGCTTCTATGCCAACTGCGGGAAGCCAGTCGAGTGGTGTAGGCTATACTGGAGCAACAAGAGAAGAGCTAGAAAAAATGGTGGGCGGTAAAGCTGTGACACTCAACGAGTTGGCCGCGAAAAAAGGTGGTAAGCTCACAAAACAAGATTTTATCGAAATGCACGGATTATAGTGTAATCTACTGAAGGAAACAGGTTATGCCAGCTAATGTAAACGTAAATGTAAATCTTATACCAAACACAAAGCAGGTAGACGTAGCTTTTGATAGTATTAGTAAAAGAGCGTCTTCTGTTAAATTTGGTCAACCATTAGGAAGGATAAGCGGCGATGTTACAGAGTTCAGAAAATCTCTGGAAGCTGCTACAGCCCGCGTTACAGCCTTCGGATTAACCGCTGGTGCGATTTATAAAGTTTCAGAAGCTATTAGAGCTGGCGCAAGAGCCACAGTAGAAATAGATAAGCAACTTGTAGAATTAAATACATTTTTAGGACAATCTAGGGATCAGCTAGAAGGATTTTCTCAGTCATTGTTTAAAGTAGCAAGAAATGCTGCTGTTCCTTTCGAGGCTGCTTCTGAAGCTGCTAAAGAATTTGCAAGACAAGGTTTGTCTGCTAATGAAGTATTAAGAAGAACAGAAGATGCTTTAACACTAGCAAGAATATCTGGAATTAGTTATGCAGATGCTGTAAACGGTGTCACTACTGCAATAAATAGCTTCAATAAAGAAGCCTTGACTTCAACAGACATTGTCAATAAGTTAATTGCTGTTGATACAAGATTTGCTGTTAGCTCTGCTCAATTGAACGAGGCTCTTAGCCGTGTAGGTAGCTCTGCGGAAGAAAGTGGAATCAGCATAGACAAGCTAATAGCTACAGTTACAGCCGCTCAACAAATAACTGGTCGTGGTGGCGCTGTAATTGGTAACGCTTTAAAGACAATATTTACTCGCCTACAAAGACCAGAGGTTCTTAGCCAGTTGGAGCAGTTGGGTGTTGCTATTAAAGATCAAAATGGATTCTTATTGGATGGTTTGTCCGTGCTTAAGAATTACGCTGATGCTACAAAAAATTTAAGTCAGATAGAAAAATCAAGAACAGCAGAATTAATTGGTGGTATTTACCAAATCAACCAAGTTAACGCTTTAATTAAAGATCTTTCTAGCTCAAATAGCGTTTATGCTAGTGCTTTAAAAATTTCTAGCGCAGCAACAGATGAAGCTAAGAAAAAGAACGAAGAATTAAATAAGAGCTTATCAGCTTTATTACAACAAACAAAAAACCAAGCTCAGGAAGCTGCTGCCGCATTAGGTAAGCCATTGTTAGAGCCGCTAGTTAGGATCGGTAGTTCATTTTCTGAAATATTATTAAAAGCAGTAAATCCTACGAGTGATCTTTTAGGAAAATCTGAGGAAAGCGGCAAATCTGTAGGAGAGTCTTTTTTTAAAGGGGCTGCCTCTGCCCTTGGAAAAACTATAGCGACTGGTAGCATCCCTCTTCTAGTGGGAATCGGAGGCACTTTGTTAGCTAAGATGGTTAAATTCGGAGTTAGTTCTATAAAAGATGTAAGCAAAAATTTTGATGAAGTATTCGCTGGAGAAAAATCATTAGCTTCACAAAAAGCTGTTAATGATATTTTATCACAAAGTCCTAAATTGGTTGCTCTTGTGCAAAAGGGAACTATTTCATTGGCCGCAGCGGAGCAAGCAGTATTGCAAACTTTAAGAGAGCAAAATAAACAACTAAAAACACAAGAAGCTTTAAGGGCTAGAATAATTCCTACAGTTGTTGCTAGAGGCGGCCCAAGCAGAGTAAGAGCTTCTGGATATGTCCCGACATTTGGCGGAGCTCAAGAAGAGGTCGCTATGGCCAAGGCTTATGGAGCTAAAAATCCAAAAGCTAAATTAATACAAGCGACAATTAAAGGCAAGACTCAGCCAGTAATGGTCAATAGCGAAGAGGATATTATTCCTAACTTTGCTGGCACAGGAGACACCGCGATAATTCCTAAATATAGAAAAATGCAAGATATCCCCAGAATGAGTTCTGGATACGTTCCTAATTTTTCTTGGTCCAAGACCAATAAAATGCCAAAAGAATTTCTTGCAAAATACCCAGAGAGCAAAGCTGCAATTAAAGCTGGCCGCATGTATTCGCCAGAGGTCAGAGGGATGCTGCAAAAACTTCAATCTGGAGAAAATATAGATAGAGACTTGTTGGAAGCTTTAATAGAAAGAGATATACCAATAAGAGAAGTAGTCGCGCCTTCTTCTATAAAAAATTTACCTTCGAAATCTTTGATTAGAAATGCTTTAGATAAAGAGCAAGCTAAAAGAGTAGGAAAATTATCAGAACTTCCTGCTGGAAGCAGCATAAGTGTGCGTCAAGATGTTCCTTCTATGACTAGAAAAGGCGTAGGAGTAGTCAAGACTCTAGGCCCAGAAGGGTTTAAGTCCTACGATTCATTTGTAGCTTTTGATAATCCAGTGATGAATAAATCTACTGCTTTGGAAAAAGCTTCTTTAGCCATAGGTGCTGGAGCAAATAAAAGTCCATTGTTAAAAATTTCAGGGACTCTATCCGAAAATCAATCTTTACCGAAAGATCTAAGTAGCTGGACTCAAGTAGGCTTTAATCCTGATAGACATTCATATTACTACGACAGAAAAACAAAAAAACCAGTCGTAGGCGGTTCTAAGGCTATTCAAATTGGAAATACTGTTTTTGTTAAAGACGCACAGTATGGTAAAAAAGAAGATTTTCTTTATGCTGGAGGTTATGTTCCTAATTTTGCTTTTTCTTCTACAAAATCTTTTGTTTCTGGAGATAGAAGATTTGTAGATCCAGAGACTTACAGTTATCTTAGATATAAATTATCTAATGATAAAAAAGCTATAGACTTAACTTTTTCTAAAAGCGAAGCCAAAGGTCAGGGTTGGCAAATGTTCGAAAGACTTGGCAAGACAGCTAAAAGAATGGGCTTGCCGGTAAGAAGCGCGTCTTTGTCTTCCCAAGCGAATGATGTTTACGATATAACAGATGCTTCATTAGCTAGATCAGGAAAGTATGGCATAGAACAAGTTTTAAAGGTCGCCTTTCCTCAATTAATACATAGACAAAAAGGTTCAGCTAAAAATACCGCATTGTCAGTAAATATTGATGATGGTTTAACTTATGATAATAGTAAAGTAAGTGGTAAAAATATTTTTTCTATAGTTGCTGGCTTAGCGTCTCAAAAATTTAAAGGAGATGCAAAACTTTTAAGAAATAGCATTATAGATGGATCTTTTGGCATTAGTGACATTGTAACAAATTTTGCTGGAGGTAGAATCCCTAATTTTGCAAAACGCAAAGACATCATCCAAAGAATTGGAAAGAAAGAAATCTTTGCTAGATTTCAAAAGCATTATGAACAAGGAAAGGATTACGCAGGATTTTATAATATACATGGCGAAGAATTTAGTGGCAAAAAACTTTCCCCACAAGAAGCTAAAATTTACGCTAATATAACTTCTGCTATTTCTCCTTCTGTGCCTGATTATGTAGCTGCTCAATTCGCGGCTCCAATATTCAACAGGTACATGAAAACAAAATCTACTAATGTAGAAGATTATTTTGATTTAGCTCCATCAAAAATAGTTAGCAGGCACAAAAATGTAGCGTCTTTAGGTTTATTCGGCAAAAAAGGCGAAATATCTGCCGAAGGAAATATAAGAACTAGAGATGATGCCAGAAGATATGGTTTGTCGAAGGCTTTAAGAGGGGTTGATTTAGGAAGTGATGATACAGCCAAAACCAGACATTACGCCAGAGCAATATTGCAAGATAAAACAGCCTTTCCAATAGATACAAATGTAATCCAAGCAATCCTTGGAGGCAAAAAACCTAGCAAAACAGAAGCGGCAAAATTGATATCACTAGCTAATGAATTTGCTAAATTACATCAAATAGAAACTGGAGCGGCAGGTCTGCAGGCTGCTATTTTTAAATCTAATAGCGTACATAAAGAAAAATATAGCCCAGAGACAGTAAGATCTGCTTTATCTGGCATTGAAGGAAGGGCAGGCGGATATGTTCCTAATTTTGCTAAAGTTAATCCAGAAAAATTAATAATAGGTGGAGAAGGTCCCAATTTAATATTAACTAGCGCTTATGATTCTCTTAAAGCTAATTTAGATCCTTCTAGTCAAATTAGTGGTGGTATTGGATATGGATTAAAATTTCCTAATAGATCTTATGCTTCTACAGCAAGATCTGCTGGCGTAGACGCAATGCAAGTTTTGCATGATTATGCCAAAAAACAAGGCGGAAGAGCGTATTACGCGCCTCACGTTCCATCTAGCGCTATAAATAAATATGGAACTGCTAAAGGCGGGATGAATAAAAGAAATATATTTTTCTTGCAACAATTAGTATCTAAAAATAAAAAAGATTTCCCTCCCTCTTTCGTTCAATCTGTTTTGTCTATAAATCCATCAAGTGCGTCTTTGCTCGGCACTGGCGCTCTTTATGATCAGGCAGTAAAATATTTAACAAAAAAAGGACTAAGCGCCATAGCTATAGGCAAAAAATTTAGAGAAGGAGCTGCCGGGCTACATGATCCAATGGTAGAAAAATACTCTGGAGAAAATAAGTATTCTGTTTCCTCTGTTGTTTCAAGGGTATCTGATGTCGGGGGCATAGTTGCCGCTCCAAACTCTTATCATCCATTATATCCAAGATCTACTTATGCAGACGCTCAAACTTCTCTCTCTAAAGGCATAGATCTTCCTTCAGAATTTGAAAGACTAACTGGAGTAAAAGTTTCAGCTAACAAATCTGACCCATCAAATACTAGATATCAACCACTCGCTTCTTTTTTTCCGTTCGGAATGAGATTTGAAAAGGGAGATGAAATATCTAAACTTATTGGATTCGCAAGCGGGCGCATTCCTAATTTTGCTGGCTTATCAGATGCTATAGGAAGAGAAAAAACAATGAGTGGCTTACCAGCCTCTCAAATTATGGCTCATTTTGATAGAGGCGGAAATCCAATAGCGGTAACAAACAAAAAAGATGAGCCTAATGGGTTAAAAGACGTAGTTCCTAATTTCGCTAAAATTCCAACAGCTTTAATATCTCGTTTTTTTGGCAAAGCAGGCGGAAAACTTGCCAATCCAATTTCTGGAGCGTTAGAACTTTTTGAAAAACAAGCTTACGCCAGCATAATAGATGAATTGGCAGAAAGAGAAGTGATTCCTTCTGCTGTGTCAAAATTTATAAGTCAAGCTTTGCCAGCTTCCGCAGGCGTAAAAAATATAGGAACAGCTATATTGTCTAAAAAAGCTTCAACGGGCAGCAGAATAGCTGCTGGATTAACAGGCGCAGCGCAAATTTATGGTGGCGTTAAGTTGGGCGAATTGTCAGGAGGAGATTTAGATCAAAGAATCCAAAGCAAAAAATTTGAAAATGCACTAGACCGCTCTAAGAAAGCTTTCACAGACTTGGCCGAAAATACAACAGAGCTTAGTGCTTCTTTGTCTAAATTAGATGCTGCATACAAAGACCCAAAAGCAGATCCTAGAGAAATAGTAAAGCTTGTCAAAACTAGAGAAGACTTAATAAAGAAAATATCAATAAAGAATCCGGAATTAATTTCTAGATTGGCTGGGCAAACATCAATTAGTGATCAAATTACTGTACTAGAAGAAAATTTAAAGAAAGCACAAACACAAGAAGCAATAAGAACTTCTGCTTTAGAATTCGGAAGAAAAGGAAAGATAACTGGAGAACAAGCCCCAGCAGAGTTAAGCTCTTTCTTTAATGAAATAATAAATAGGGCAAACACTGATATATTTAAAACAGATCTTTCTAAAGCTACTACAGCTAATTTCGGCGAAATACTCAAGAAGGCCGGATTAGACGTAAAAGAATTTTCTGATCAACTCAATACTGATCAATTGAAAAAAGCTTTTATAGAAGCACTAAAAGTGGCCCAAGGAATTGAAAAAATTACTTCCGCGCAAGCAAAAGAAATAGCAAGAATAAGCAAGCCATTAGCTTCAAGAAGACAAGCTGTCGAAGATGCTAGAGATATAAGAACCGAAATAAAGAAAGCTTTAGAACAACAACTTCCAGAATTGGCAGAACTAGCAGGAACATTCAGCAGACGAGCTGGCATATCTGCCTCTTCAGAGGCTACGCTGGCGATAAAGAAAGCTGATGCTGCGGTTTCTTTCCAGAATTCATTATTGACTCAATTAAATGATAAAGAATTTCTGGCTAACTTGTCTCCTGCGGTAGAAGCCAGACTAAGAAATATTGAGGCCCCGGGCGCGGGCGCGGGTAGAGAATTAGAAAGCTTACAAAAATTACCAGGACTTAGCGAAGCACAATCCAAAGGCATACAAAAGCTTATTGATTTTAATTCTCAGCAATCAAGAGATATAAATAAAGCAACAATAATAGCCGAAGAGTCCAAAAAAATACAATTAAAGTTTTTGGCTCTGCAAGAAAAAATAGCTTTCGGTGGAGATATAAGAGCCTCATTGAATCCTCAAATGAGAGCAGAGGCAATGGCTTCTTCCATAAGGGGACCATTAACTTACCAATTAGGATCAATGATTGGTTCTAGAAGAGGCCAAATTGCTGGGGCGACAGACTTTTTGACTGATACTTTACAGAAATATCCAGGTTTATTAATGACCAAAGGAGGCAAAGAACCTTCTGATATCCAAGCTGTAAAAGCAGAATTAACAAGGCTAAATGCTTTTGACATGCAAAAAGATCTCTTCAGAAGAGCTGGCATGGCTCAAATGATGGGTCTCGGACAAACTGCTAATTTGTTGAGAGGAAAAGCTTTTGATCAAAGTTATCTTCTTGAATCTGCCGGGCTTAAAACTAATGCTTTATTCGGTAGCCCTGAAATTCCAAAAGATATTCAGAAGGCGATGGGAGATCTCGAAAAATTTAATGTAGAATCAGTAAGACAAGCCAAAACAGAAGATGCGGCTCTAAGAGTTTTAGAAAATACAATTTCTCCCATCAAAGAAAAATTAATAGAAATATCTCAATCTCAAAGCAAGGCTTTAATAACTGCTTTTGAAAATGGCTTGAAGTCTACATTCGGGACCACAGGCATTAAGACAACTTTAGCGAATATTACAGCTGATGAAGTAAAATTATCAGAAGCAAGTAACGAATCTAAAGTCAAGGCAGCCGCTTCTGCTTACGCAGGTATGGGCGGATTAATGCCGACTGGAATACCAAGCAATGCAAATGGTTTAACAAAATATTCTAGCTCGATAGCAGACGCCGTAAATAGAGAAAAAACAGCACTAGCCAGCAGAGGGATAATGGGTGTCCCAAATTTCGCTATGGCTAATATTAATTTGGAAAGAAGTCCAGATTTAGTAACGCAATCCAATCCTTTCGGTTTTGCGGTTACGAATAGCATAGATGAAAAAAACGGACTTAGAAGTTTGGGTATGAGGTCTTCGGGATTCGTTCCCAATTATGCTGCTTTCGGAGAAAAAGCGGCTTTAAGAGCTAGAGAAAACGCCAAGCTTGGAAAATTATATGTATGGGATAATATAGACAATGGTTTTAGAAAAGTAAATCCGAATGGAACTGTTGATACTTCTTTAATTGATTCTAAAAGTTTGCCTAGAGGCGCCAGAACAATATCGACAGAATTAAGCGAAGGCGTTGGGAAAAAATCTATTCTTGCTTTAAAGGATCCTAGAGTAACTAAATTAGATGAATTAAGTTTACCAGGAATAGCCAGATCAAAATCTATAGATAGCATTCTCACTAAGCTGGATAAACAAGGCAAATTGACTCCTAAGAACTTATTAGCTCAAATTGATAAAATTTCTGGTGGCAAAGATGTTCTTATTAAAACAGCTTTCGGCGAATCAAATGTCCAAAGCAAAGGGGTTTATGGATTAGGTGGGAAGCTTACAACCGCAGATGCTAGATCTATAATCGGTAAATTTAATAGAGGTACAGGTAGTGGATTTTTTACTCAAGAAAAAGTTCCTACTTATTATAATGAATTAAGAGTCCACGTAGCTGTAGACGATAAAGGAAATATTAAAATAATAAAAGGTGGAACGGTTTTAAAGGCGACAGGGTTTGATCCTTCTGCCGGGCCATCCATAAAAGCTTATATGGACGCTGGACTTTCGAAAAGCGAAGCCGTTAAGATGACTAGATCTTTTAGGAGATCAGCGGAAGCCTCTGCTTTCGACTCTATCAGAGCTTTAGTAAAGAGTAAAGGAATTAAAAATGCATTTTTTGGAGTAGATGTCGGAGGCACGACTTTGCAATCAGCCTTAGATGCTGGAGTTAAGTCGAGAGAATTTTATTCTGGAGGAAGAGGGCGAGTTGGCACTATTGTTTTCGAGATAAATCCAAGCGATAAAACTGGTTCTACAGGTTTTATGGGTAGAGGATTATCCGAAAAGCTAGTTAAAAATATTTTTGGACAAAAACCGTTACCAGGAGGTTTGGCTAGTGGATCTCCGGCGGTAGGTATTAATCCTACTGGAGCGCCTGCTTTGCCTCAATCAATAAGGCCATCTATAGGGTCTTCTGCCGGGCTGTCTGGCGGCCTTCCTTCCGGATTTTCTCAGAAGCCAAGTCTGTCTTCTTCTATACTAAATTCTGTAAAAGATCAGTTCTCTAAAGCCAAAGGATTAGCTAGTAAAGTTGGGCCAGCTTTATATGATCAAGCACAAAATATTGCTGGCAAATTGGGTTCTACTGGATCTAATTTGTTTACTGGAGCTAAAGGTCTATTAGGGCAAGCTAGTGCTGGCTTAATGTCTTTTGGCAAAAATGCGATAAACAAAGGAGGAACTGCTCTTTCTGGTTTATCTGCCGCCGCGCTAGGGGCGCAAGCCGTTGATGCTTTTAACCAAGGAAATAAAGTTGATGCGGCAATATACGGAACTGCTTCGCTTGCGTTAGGGACTGGCTTGGTCAGTAATTTAATTAAAAGTGGCAGCCAAAGCAAGGGCAAGCCTCTCAGAGATCCAACAACAGGCCGTTTTGTGAGTTCAAAAAATTTGCCTCTCACTTTTACGGGGGCATTAGGCAAGTTAGCTGCTGGTGGAGCTGGCATATCAGGAGCTTTGACTAGCGGTTTGCAAGCTAGAGATGAGTTCAAGGCTGGCCAATACGGAAACGCTGCTGTTTCTGCGACTCAAGCTGGGCTTTACGGGGCGTCAGGTTTAGCTGGAATTTTAGGCAAAGGAGCCCAAGGTTTAGCTGGCAAAGCATTCGGGGCTGCTGCAGGTATAGGATTGGCAAGAGATATAGTCAATGCGAAAAATTTCGAATTAGCATCAAATTGGTCTGATGTTTTATTTGGTAAAGCAGAACAAGGAGGAGGATACTTAGATGTTTTAGGCACAGCATTAACTGCCGCAGGAGGCCCAGTAGGAGCTGCTGTAGCTACTGCAAAGATTGGATATAGATTAGGAAATGTATTAGGCAATAAACTTGGATTTGAAGGTAAAGCAAATACGCTAGGAGAATTTATAGCTGGAGCAGAAGCTTCAGCTATAGCAAACAATGCTAGATTTGGATATGAAAAAGGAGTAAGTAAGAAAGAAGTAATAGAAGGAAAAGCTTCTATGTCAGATTATATTAGAACTAGAAGAACTGCCTTGGAAGATCTAAACAAAGGGCAAGGATTATCCACAGAAGGAATAACAGATAGACTGAGCAAAGAGCTTACAGAAATAAGCGCTGCTAGAGCTCAAAAGCAGAAAGAACAAGAAGAGCAACAAAGAATAGCTGCAACCATAGCTCAAAAAGCAAAAGTAGCAAAAGAAAATGAACAAGCTATAAAATCAGAAGAAGCGGCCAGAAATGAAGAACAAGAAAAATTTAGCGCTTCTTTAAGAAAAACTGTAGTTAGAGGGCTAACTCCTAACGAAGATCTCTCTGGGCTAAAAACTTCTAGAGATAAGGCTTTGTATTTACTTGATCAAGAAAAAACTTTTGGCAAATTCACAGAGAAAGACTTCGAAGGAGATAAGAGTTTATTCGAGTCTTACAGGAACTATTCGAGGGAAAGAGATAACGCGAATAAAGGTAATAAAAATTATCTAATTCCAGAAATACCCAAAGGCTTTTCTCAAGATGTATTAGAAGAAGCCACTAAAACTGGAAGAAGCGCCGAAAGAGTAATCGCAGATAGAGAAGAGGCCGCCGCAAGAAGAGGCGCAGCTATCCAAGGAATGTCTGTTCCAGAAATAAATAGTCAACTTTCTAGAGATTACACAGCGGCTACCGGAGCTCAAGATTTCCCCAAGGATGTTCTAGAAGAAGCCGTAAGGAGAAGGATTACCGCTGAACAAGTAATGCAAGAAAGGACTAGCGGGAAAGTACCTAACTTCGCCGCTATGAGCAACAGCATGATGTCTTCTGGGGATGTTTATTCGAGAATGAGAATGTCTGCTCCAAGAATGTCTTTCCCATCTGCTGCTCAAGGAAGCGTTCCAAATTTTGCAATTGGGGAGTTTTCCGATGCAATAACAGAAGCAATGAGAAATGGAATAACATCAGCATTCCCTAATGGAGCTTCTTCTAGCAGTGTTTCTAACTCTAATGTTATAAATATAGATGGAAGGACATCTATACAAAATGCTCCAGACGAAGCAATGCAAGGGATCATCAGCATCTTGTTCGACAAGATTCCAGAACTCAAAAAACTAGGACCAGCAGCCTTGAATTTTAAGAGATAAAATATATAATAAAATATGGCCTTTACCTCTGAAACAGTAATAAAGTTCGGCTCAACAGCAGTAAGCTTTGCTGTGGCTACTTTATTGAATTATTCTGTCTCGAATCAAAAAGCTGGGGCTTTTAATTATAGAAGAAAAGAAGATATATCTATTGATGGCTACTTTTCTAATAGAGAATCTAGTGTTCCAATAAAAGAGCATTTCAGGCAAGTAAAGTTGCTGTTAGAAAGTTCTACTGATTTTGTAGAAATATTTCTTAATGATAAGTCTTATGGCAAGGCTAGATTTTTAAATTATTCTTTTCCTACTTCTGTAAATTTTGATGAGAATTCTGTAAGATTTACTAAGTTTACTATAACTTTAGAAGTTTTTAAAGATGACTCTTCTAACACTTTCGCGGCAGAGAATTTGCCTTCTGTTTATAGTAATACTACAAATCTTTGGTATAAGTTAAGAGATTTTTCTGAGTCTTTCAATTTTACACTGCAAGATGATGGTAATTTTTTAGCATCGCATAGACTTTCTTTCGGAATAGACAATATAGATAAAGATTCAGAAACAACAGTAGTCACGGACGCAAGAGATATAGCGAATACATTTTTTGCTTTAGGACTTGATTCACTATCTTCGATACGTTCTTTTTATAGCTCCACAAGCTTTCAAATAAGCAATACAGATTATGGATCTTCTTTAATAGATCAAACTGTAGACCTTATAAACTATAACTTCTCGTACTCAAAACAATATACAGTTTTTTCTGATAATAGCTCTACTACAACAGAAACATTATTAACTGACGTAGTATTTAATGCGGAAGGAGTAATAGAAGTAGTAGAAAGAGGAAGAATAAAAGGAAAAGGATCGAGTTTCGCTGCGGCTAGAGCTAACGCAATATCTAAGTTAAATTCTAATTTATCTTCTGCGTATTCAAGATGCAATAATGTATTTAATAGATACTTCTCTAATGATTATTCTAAGTTTAAGAGAATCTTACCGAAGTATAATGCCTTAGATACACTAAAGTCAAACCCAATTTCAATAACAAAAGATCTAACAGAAACTCAGCCAGAAATAGGTTATGAAATAAGATTCACAACTAATGCCGCTTACGACGACTCTACGACTATTCATACTTATTCCATCTCTCTAGTGAAAGACGCTCAAGGAATTTACAATTCTACAATTAATGGATCTATTAAATTTTATACAAATAAAAATAAAGCCTTTTCTTCTAATTTGACTGATATAAAAAATATAATTAGCGCAAATTCTGGAGCAGATGATTTGACAAGAATAAATCCTTATTATTTAGCGGTGGCAGGTAGTGGCACATTTGCTGGCATAAGAACTAGCACAGCAATTAATCATTTAAAATTCGGAGTAGAAACAACCTACACAAAAACATACTCGAATTCTCCGACGCTTTCAAGCTCTGGATTGGTTCGTCAATTAACAATTTCAGAGAACACTAATTTGCCGGTCAACAGATATTCAAATGCTAATATTCCTGGTTCTTGGAATCAAAATTCTCGCAAAGTGGACAGAAGCCAAGAAACAATATATCAAACTACGCAATTAACAGAGGGCGTCAAATCTATTGCTATAGAAATGAAGATCAATAGAAACAATCTGTACACTGGAACCGGCGTTAATATTGTACCAGACACTGTATTTGGTAAGATAAAAGATTTGTTTTCCACAGAAATGCTTCATAAAGATAACGGACGCTTATTTGGTATAAATTATCCTCAATATCAATATGGCATAAAAGCATTCTCCAAAATATATAATGAAAATTTTGGTTTTAAACTCGGAGATCTTACTTATTTCATGGATAATTTAAATTTATCTATTGATAATAATTACAATTTAAGAGCTTCGATAGAATATAAATTCTTAGTTAAAAAGGAAAAACTTTGATATGTCAGACGTATTAATAAAATACAATAATAAGAGAGTGCCGCTTTCTAGGACCGGGCCGACTCCTTACATATCAATAACTGATGACGTTATTACTCATGGCGATAGATGGGGAATGTCTCAAAGGATAGTTTTGAATGGGGTTATAACTGGCAACAGTTTCGATGATTTATATTATGCTCAAACTGGGTTAGTTGATATATTTGCATCTTCTTTTAAAACATTAAAAATATTTGAAGATGCAGATGATGTTCCGCCGACTACTGAGGCGTATGCTTTCTCTGGGTGTTCTGTAGAAAATGTTTCTTTCGACAATGCTCCTTATAATAAAGTTGTAAATTATTCCGTAGAATTGCTGTCTTACCCATCTGGGCTTACTGGATTTTTTTCTGGCACTTATGGTGTGCTAGACCCAAAAGATGAAATTACAATATCTCCTGGTAATGATGGAGTAGGAACAATTACTCATTCTGTAGCAGCCAGAGGCTTCGTTACTACAACTATAGATGATGCAATAAATAATGCCAAATCTTATGTTGCTACAAGAACAGGTGTTTCAAAAATATTATCTTTGCCGTTAGTTACTAGCATAGACAATTCTAGTAATTTTACCCCTGTTTTAGTAAGCATAGCAGAAAATTTAGATAAATTAAATTTAACTTATTCTGTTGAAGAGACCTATAAATTTAGAACTGTCACAGGAGACTCTGAGTCTGCTCAGAATTATTCTTTCAATAACTATCATTTGGTATCTTACTCTACTAATTTAACTTCTGGAGCTGGAGATGATTTCGTGACGGCTTCCATACAGGGAGAAATAAAGGCTGGGATAACTGGAGTAACGGGTGATGCTTTAGTTTCTAGTTTAATTAATGAGCTTTCTGGATTGCATCCTTACGCGGTAATCTCAGGTAAATATGGTAGCCCGAATGGTTTTAAATTCTGCCCAGACCCAATCGAAGTCACAATAAATGAAGATCGAAAAGCTAGAAAGATAAATTTTAGCATTTCATATGATAACTTAGAATTTTATGGATCCGCTAACGATCAAACTGTTTTTAGTGGTTGTTATTTAGACGCTTCAATTTCTCATTCGATAGACGAATTATCTTATATAGACACTTTAGAAATTAAGGGAGATGTTAAGTGCAGAGGTTCTGTAAAAAATAAATATGAGAACTCTTTAAAATATGTGACAGAGTTATTCACCGCTGGCACAAGTGCATCTGCGCCAAGATTGTATACCTTAGTAAATGGATATTATACTGGTTACTATGGGGCGACTCCTAAATTCACTTTGAATCAAGAGCCAGTTTCAGTGCAAGTAGAAGCTAATCCAATTTTGGGGACTGTATCAATATCTGCAACATACGATAATAAAGATAGATTCTTGGGGCTTTCAAATTCAGATTACTCTATCGAGTATACTCCAACTAATACTATTTTTACTTATGGATTTTCTTGCAATAATTCTTTGAGGCATATAGCGGTAGACATGAACGTTGCGAAAAGAGAAAAAACAGCAATCAATTTGTCTCTTTCTAAGGCGGGGACTCCAGAGTCTACTTTATTGGGCAATAAAGATACGTTGTTGTTAGCCTTCAAAGATAATTTTATTAAAGCATTGCATCAGTCTTTAGACACTTTGCAAGAAGAGTCTTCTTCCGTATCTATATCAAATAGCAATTTTAGCTCAACTAGTTCAGATAACTTAACATCGAATAAATATGGATCAATTGTTTCCTCAAATTCTGTATTCTCTTTCGCATTAGACCAAAATCAATTAGCAAATAGAAATGTAATAAAATCATGAATGAAATTATAAAATCAGGTTTTCTAGAAACTATTTTTTGCGACAGGTCTTCTGTTTCTATTGATTATGATTTCCGCAATCCATCGTATACAGGCGTAACTGATTCTGCTGGTTATTCGAATTATGTAATTTTTAATAATCAAACTGGAATACAGTATCAGTATTCTGGATCTAATATTTATTCAAATGATAACCCTGCTCTGTCTTATAACGATAAAGTAGGCGGCGGTAATGTAAATCCAGGAATAGTTAGCGGTCAATTCAACGGCCAAAATAAATTAAAAATATTAGGCGATTTTGATTCACCAGATTGGACAGCTTTTATAGTATTCAAGCATTTAGAAACTGGATCTTTTGATAAAAGCAAAGTAATATTATCGTCTCAAAATTCTGGATCTGCAATTTCTGGTTTTTCTATAGGAATAAATGGATGCAATAGACTATTTTGCGAGCACAGCACTCCTTCAGATGGAAAAAGAATTTATACATTAGGCCAAGAGCTAGATAATAAAAATGTAATTTCTGTTGCTAAAATAGATTCTTCTATACAATTATCAACGCATCAATTCGAAGATACTTTAAATAAAAAATCATTAAATGTGCAGTTTGATTTAGCAGATTTTTCTAATTCTAATAACTTTTACTTAGGTGGATTAGGCGTATCTGGAGTTGGTTATAATAATTTTAGTGGTTATATTGATAGTTTTATGTTGTTCAATTTGGGATTAGATTTCCCAGAAAGAAATACATTCGCTAAAGCATTTTATTGTTCTGGTTACGCTTCTGGTGTTTACGAGACTCAATTTGAAACATTTTTATCTGTGACTGGAGTCGAGTATCAAAATGTAATAGTAGGGACAGGAATAACTGGCTATGTGCCAGCTTCTGGGGTTACAGCGACTTCGAACGGGTCTTCGGTCACTGGATTTTTTTATTCAGGAGTCACTGGATATCTTTATGAATATCAATTAGTTGAACTTACTGGCGCTGCTCAAGGAACATCTGAAATCACAGTTTATCGCCCTCCGAGTGGTATCATAGATTTTAGATATTCTGTTCCATTTGGGAATTCTAAAGTATTGTTGCTTGCGAATTTTGATGACTCTAATAAAGAAGTTTATAGCTTTTCTGGTAAAAATTCAGAAGATGTAAATTTGATTCCGCAGTTTTCTCAATCTGACGCAAGATATACAATATTAAATACTGGATCGGGAGAATTAGTTAATTTATATGTTAATGGATTGGCTTGCACATATGTGACAGGAATAACTGGTGATAACGACGGAGACTTTACTGTATCTAGTGGTTTTATAAATTCTAATAGCTTTTTTGATGTTACAGACTTTGCAACATATGATTTGATATCTGGTTCTGGGTCATTGACTGGAATATCAACTCAAGACATAACAAATACAACAAAAGTTTTGTCTTACAATTATGTCAATCATAGAGATCTTTATTTGAATGGCAATAAATTGATTTCTGGTATTGATTATGCCGCCGTGACTGGAGCAATAACTATTTATACTACGAATCTTATTGATGGAGATTTATTATTATTACCAAAGCACGAAATGAATAGGATTAGATACACAGGAAATAATTCAAATAATTTTGATACAAATATAAATCTTTTTGATGAGCAAATTTGGGTGAATGGATTGAGGCAAGTAAAAGGATTGGATTATGAAAAACTAGCAGACTTTAGTTTAAGATATACTACCTTTTCTTTAGAGCCATTTTCCCAAGTCATATATAATAATGACACAGGTTATTTTAACGTGTAACTTATCTAAAGGATTATGGCTCAAGTAAAAAACAATAGCAGTATAAATATAACAAGAACTCAATTTTCTTCTGGGCAGCCTCCTGTTGATCTTGGGAATAGATTATTTAATGGCTATGTTTACGCCCTATCTCTTGATGTGGGATTCGATGGCAATCCAAGCACTTTAGTTCTTAATCTTGCTTTAAATAAAACTCTTAAAGAAGCAAAAAGCGCTCTTTCTGTGCAGCAGCAGAGGAGAAGAGACATTGATCTTTTAAATCAACTTAACTCAGCAAGAAATACTCAAACCACGCCAATAAACCAAATAAATAACCAAAGCCAAGTCTTCAAAGGCACTTCAGACACTCTTTCTCAGCTAATAGATCAGGATTTTAAGATAGAAGATCAGTACATGGGGCCAACGACAAGCTATAATATTACTATCACAGATGGCGATGGCAAAAAAACATATCAACTCAAAAATTTTAAAATATCTTCTTACTCATTATCAAAAAGGAATAATGAAAAAGTTCTGACAGTTACTTTTAAAGATAACTCTTTTGTTTTAGATAAGATTTATGTTGGTGTTTTAGGAGTCGAGGTGGCAATAGATAGCAGGTCGGAAAAAGAGGCTACCATAGATAGAATAATATTGAATTGCCCTTCAGTTAATGGCTCAAAAGCTGGATCGGTCACGGTATCAAATTTTTCTCAAATTTTGCATTTTGCAGAGTCTAATTTAGGCCAAAAATTAACGATAGACCCGACAACGACTCAAGTAATTACTGACACAGCTAATGGTCCTGGTAAGTACAATTATGTAATAATAAAATCTACAGATCCATTAAAGCAAATCACTAATGGATATGGAGCAATTATTCTTTTGGGAGAAGAAGATTTTAAAGATAGTGTTTGTAAGTCTGCCGAAACTTATTACTCTTTCGCCTCTTTGCTTAGAGCAATGAAGGCTTTGGGCATATCAATCGCCCCGTCGAATGTTAGTTCAGGCGATGCTGGCAGCAGCGGTAGTTCTTCTGCTATAGAATCTTTAAGAGATAAGTCTGGAGAGCAGATTAAAAGAAAATATTCTGGCACATTAAAAAATGTTTTAGCCCAATGGTGCGAAGAGTATTCTTATTCTTATGTAGTAGATTTTTCTGGGCAATCTAATCAAGTTAGAATACGCGGAATAGATCTTACAGATTCTTTAGCAAAAGAAAATGTTCTAAAAACAAAGTTAAGCTTGGAAAATTTAGAAGCTTCGGACTCTTCTCAATTTGTCATAAGATCACAAGATTTTGATTATGATTTAAGTAAAAAAAATCTAAAGGTATACTCTTCTTATTATTTTAAGGAAGCGAGAGAGAAGAATATTGAATACGAGCAAATTTTAGGCAATAGAACATTTAGAAATATTAGGCTCTATGATATATTTCCGCAATTGTTTTCTAATGGTACTACTACTTATGATTTTTGCGGATCGAAAAGAACGTATGAGCAGGTAGTGATATCTGCTGTTCTGGGTAAATACGCGCCAAAGCTAAGAGAAATTTACAATTATCAAATAGGAGCTTATCAAGCATTAGGTTTCTTGCCTTTGGGCGGAGACATACTAGGTTCTAGGCTTAGCTACATAGATAGACAGGCTGATTTGATAGCTTTCGAGGCTGTGTCTAGAGCTTTAGAGTTGCAAAGCGAATTAACTTTTGATGAAGATGGAAATGTTTTAATAAATATGAATCTTGGTTTTTATAATGAATCGATAGCTAATAATATTTTAGCTATTGAATCTTATATCGCTGATTTCATAGGAAAACATTATTGGACAGATGTACAAAACATAACAGAAGGGATAGCTGGCAATGAGAATGAGCTACTCCAATATAGCGTAGAAACAATTCCTGCGACTCAAAAAGTTTATTCAAATGAAATATATAAGTTGCCAGTATTTAGAGATGCCAAATTTTTGATTGAAAGTTTGGCTAGTTTATATAATGGCACAGATTCTTATTTCAATGCTTTTTCAGAGTTCAACAGATTAAAAGCTAACACAGAGGATTTATGCAGTAAAGCTCAGGCTTCTTACGTTAAGTATGTGCAGTCTTTAGATAGATTAAAACCTGTAAGATTTTATCTAGCAAGAGATGACGCAGCTTATGGTATTTTCCAAGAGCTAATTAGAGGTTTAGAATATTTAGATTACGCTGTTTCTGGTGATTCTTTTATGAGCAATAATTCTATAGCTCAGTTCACAAGAATAAATCTTGCAGAAGCTTATTCTCCTATTTTTAAAGAATTATCTCCAGTATCTTTAGGTGTTTTAAGAGCTGCTTTGCCAGTAGATGTCACAAATCTTCCTTTAAGTAATTATTCTTTTGGAGTGATGTTTGGGTTTAATTCTCTTGCCCAGATATATCAATTCCCTACTACTTTGTCGAGGCATTCATTTACAAATCCAATAGAATACCAAAATCAAATAGCAGAAAGATGCACTCTATTGAGAGATATGCTTGCGGCTGGGAATCCAGCCACTCTTCAAGCGAATAAGAAAGATTGCAGTAAAACAATTTTTTATTCTGTGTGTGTTTATCCGCAAGAGCAATCAAATATTGAAAGAAATAATAACGCAGCTTTGCTTGGTATAGGCCCAGACTCTATGCAGTGTCAGCGTTTTAATATAACAAGAAAAATGCCATCGAACGCTTTCTTGACAGCTCACATTAGCAAATCTTTGCAATCTTCTAGTGGCATGTTAGCTTTGGCGTCTCCAGCTTTAAACAATATACTTGTAAGAAGCACAAGATTTCCTACTCCAGTTCCATTCACAATGGTAAACACTACTAGATTAGAATCAGAATATATAACTTTGCCATCGCAAGTTAACTATATAGTTACTTTAAAGAGCAAGAGTTCTAGTCAGATTTTCGCTCCTTTTAAAAACTTTATTAGAGGCGGGCTAGAAGATAAAGATGACATACTAAGAATATTGAACAACGAAGGGTTTTCGCTAGAATTAGATGTAAATAATATTACTCCGAATGTAAGAGAGCTTTACGCAGACGAGACGGAGCAGTCTTACTCTAGTAATCAATCAATCGGCGGCGCTTTTGGAGATGGAACTCCTGTAGTTATGAATTTCCAAGGATATGGATCAAATCAAAAACCAAGATATGAATTCGACACCTTTGAAAGCTTTCACGAAAAAATAAAATCAATTTATGATTATAAAGCCGCATCTTTATTACAGCCCAACGTAAGTTATTCTGCTGATTTGTTCTGTTCTAGTATTTCAGATCAGCTAAAGTCTTTGCTTACAGTAGACAACGGTTTAACGAAATTAAATATTGCTTTAGCAGAAAATGGCTTGACTATTCAATGCTCTTTCCAGAGCTATCCGGGCAAGCCGTTAAATTTGCAAACTTTAATCTACAAAAATAGACCAAATATAAAACTAGTAAACACTAACTTCTTAAGCTAATGATAATCTCCGGCAATACATTCAGAAGTGTTTTAAGAGAGAACCGCTTTTCAGCAGAATTTGGTCTTTCTTTCGATAATTGCACGGGCGTTTGCGACATAGGTTTTAGTGGTCAAAGCAAAACTTACAAAATCTCTTTTATAAGTGGCAAAATTATTGATAATGAAAATCGATACTGCGGCTCTTATACCCCAGATAATCAAGTTAATATTACTACAAATTTTTCAGGGGCTGCTTATGACTACGCTATAAATGGAGATCAAATAGTAAGATCTGGGCTAAAAGAAGATTTTTACGCTGAAAGATTTTTTATTAATTTAACTGGTTGCACGTTAGATTCTTCTATAAGTATTAGCTCAGAAAAACCAACGCTCTCTTTAACGACGCCTCAAACATTTATAACTGGAAATTATATAACAGGCACGCTAACGACAAATTCGCTAAGCGGAATCAAAGTTTTCTCAGGAGATTTTGATTCTCAATCTTCGTTTTCGTTTCAAAGCATTCCTACGGGACTAGTTAAATCTTCTAGCAGTCAGCAAATATTAATACAACAAAACTATCCTGGTCTTGGAGAACTTATTTCAAATTATACATTAAATACAAGCGCTGGAGATTATACAAGTCAGTTGACTGTTACGGGGGTTGATGTTCCATTCTTAGAGTATGTTTTTAATATTCAAGAAGGGTCTGATTCTTTAAGTTCTATATCAGAAGCAACATTTGAAAGTGGGGTTTCTAAAGTGGGGTCTTTAGTTTTAGATTACGGATATTCTACTAATAGAGAAGAGCTAGTGCCTGCTAGTTTACCGATAAGTATTTCTTTGACTTATTTTTCTGGAGCTACTGGTTACATGGGAATGGTAACCGATGTAAATGTAGCTAGTGGAGGCAATGGATATTTGTCTGCGCCGAGTGTTATATTTAGTGGAGGTGGGGCATCGGGATCGGCCTCCGGAGTGGCTGTTCTTGGTATAGACAGCACAACATATGATTCTGTAGTAGATGTAACTATGACCAATTTTGGTTCTGGATATACATCCGCACCAACAGTAATCTTTTCTGGGGGCACCGGAATATTAAATAATACAAATCCAAGCATAGCTTCTGGAACGGCGCAGACTTCTTTTTACACAAAGAGTGTAACTGGATTTTTTGATTTGCTTACCGGAATAGGAAATAATTTGATAAGTTATAGAGATAGTTCTTTTGTTTCTGGCTCCGCTGGATATGTTAAAACTGGAGTTGCCATAACAGAAGATACGTCTATAAATGTTAAAGTTATTTATAGCACTCAATTTGACGAAAATCCACTAGTCGCAAAACTTACTCTTAGCGGCATAAACAACAATATAATAGAAAGATATATAACAGGAGTAAAATAAAATGAGAAGATCAACAATAGCTGCAAAAGACGCTTATCCTTATATAGCGTCTTGGAATGGATCGGATAAAAACACTACGGTAGGTTTAAAAGTTAGCGCGACTTTAAGGGCTTTTGTTACGGCGCAAATGGGGCCAGAAGCCGCCGCATTGTTTGAAGAGGATTTTATAAATTATAATAAAGGATACATTTTATGCCTAAATGTTCCAGTCAATTTAATTAATTTTTTTGGACCTACTATACAAACAAGCGATAGGAATTTTATAAAGACGCTAACTTTTACTAAGGTAGCCATGCCATCTACTTTTATTGGGCAGAAAGGCAATCTTTCAAAAAACTATGAGTATGGAGAACAGTTAGTCGCTTCTGTTTCTTTTGAAAAAATATCTCAAGTTAAAATAGCGCAGACTCCATACATAAACAATTCTTCTGTGCAACAAAGTCAAGGGCCTCTTAAATCAAAAAATGGCGCAGGCAAACAATATCTATCTTATAGAGATTCTAATATAAGCGCAAGAACTTTAAAATCCCAATCCGGAGGCGGAGGCGGCGGAATTGGAGTTTGGAGTTAATTATGCCATCTCTTCCACTAGCCAAGAAAGTAAAAATTAATCAATCAACTGATTACGAGCATCATAATCTGTTGGCGGACGCATTTAATGAGAAAATTTTATCTGGGTTAGGAGATTGTTCTTGGAGAATCTTTTACTACGCATTTTCAATGTTTAGAGGAATAAGAAATCCTCAAGATAGTCAATTTCCAGCGCAAGATGAGTGGTTTAAATTTTATGCTAATTTAGAGCCGAAAATGACTTATGGTAAGTTTGGTTGGCCAGAAGCGCAAGCTGGAGAAGCTCAAGGTGCAAACGTGGCCAATCCGTTTATGGCTTGGATTTTTGGCAACGCAGCAAGAGTAACACAAGCTAATGGTACTAAAGACAATACGAGAGATGGAGTTCATGGATATTGGTCTGAGCCGATTAGATTAAGCGGCTTAGAGCTAGCGCTGCCAGACAAAATGCCTAAAAAAATAAGCGGCGATCCGAACTTAAATATTGTATGGAGCGATTCAGAAATACAAAGAGGTTGTTTAGCGTTTGAGCAAAATTATAAATATTTACCAAGAAATGCCTTGCAGCCATCAACTAAAGAGTTGCAGCTTTCTTCTTTAGGGATATGCTCTGCGGCCAGAAGGCATTTAAGATATGTTACAGAGGCAATATCTTCAGGAAGATATGCGCCTAGCTATGTGCCTGACCAAGAGGGAAAAGGCGGGATTTTCAGAAAAAAGAATGCTTCCAAAGATCAAATTGAGCAAGCTATTTTTTATTATTTAAGTTTTTTCAGAGGCACAGAAGATCAAAGAGCTAGACATTCAATAAAAGGAAGAACCGTGATAACTCATGGGTTTGATTTTGAAAAGTTTTTTTCAAGACAATTTCTTTTAGCCCCAAATTATTCTAGACCAAAATATGAACTAGATTCTTCGGGTAAAATAAAGACGGATAGCTTGGGAAATAAAAAAATAAAATATGACTCTTTTGGCTATCCTGAACTTTTCCCAGAAGGGCCAGGAAGTTTTTTGTGGAATATTTCATTTGATTTGGCAGTTAAAAATACGGCAACAAATGATTATTTTTTACCAACAAATGCTAGCGATACGTTTTTATTTAAAGGTCAAGATGAATCTGGCAAAGAATTAAGAGCTTTTAATACTAATCCTCCAGGATCTAACAATAGATTTTGTTTATCGGCTATCTTTATACAAACTTCTGACATAGCTTGTGGTATTTCGGAGAACGGGGAGTCCCTGTTATCTGGAATGTTTATTGATATTTATGTTAATAATGAAATTTACGAATCTGTGTCATTGAGTTCTAATGATAAGTATATTTTAAATAATAGAACTGGAGTAGTTAATGATCTTTCCTTAAACTCTGCTAACACTTATAAAGTTTATCAATTCAATAAAATACACTATTTTGTTTATCCAGTTAAAGGGAGTGTTTCTTTTAAGATAAGAGGTTCGAATGGAATACCTAATCCTTCTTACAATAATTTTGGTTCTATAAATTTAGGAAAGAAAATTGTAACTCAAACAGTAACAAAAAATAACTTTGCCATAACAATACAGTTCGCTCATGTTCTAGAAATGAAGCCAAGCGCCGCTGATGCTTATGTAATGATGAGAGTGGCGACTACAGAAGGCGCAGGAACAGATGCTGGGCAAATGGACCCAGTAGGGCATTTTAATGCGGATACTGCTAAAACAGTATTTACAAATTATATAAGATATGGAGTAGCGTATAACTTTAGAAAGAAAACTCTTTATCAAAATGATGCTTATGTTAGCGCTAATCCAGTGTATGAATCTGCTAGAAAATTCATAACTAGTAACGTAAGAATGGCTGATAGAACAGCTTTATTGGATTATGAAGTAAATGAAGATGGCGATTCTGTTTTATATTTTAATAGATACGCAATGGGTATGAAAAATACTGGCGTAGATATCTTCAGAAACATGGGGCCATCTGTTACTGAAGTAGGCAACAGATCGATAAGAGGCGCAAAAGCAGAAACATTTATTCCAATAGTCAAAGGCAAGGATTATATTGTGATAGAATTAGAACCCTCACTAAGGGGAACAAATTCTCATGTTATATATATAGATAATAATAAAAAGAAAATATTAAAGCACGGCGCGACATTCAAGGGCGGAGATTATTATTTTGTTTCAGAGTATTCTACGGGCACAATCGGAGTTTTTGAGTTAGATGGAATAACACCAGACTCTTTAATTAAAGGAATAGATAAGGGAGAAATCATTATAGATGGAATAAAACAAAAACCATCTGGCAATATAAGTAACGAATGGACCATGTTCATGACTTATAATTTATACCACTGGTCTAATAGCTCTTATTGGAAGCCTTCAATGTATGGAGACATAATGGGAGCTTTAAACGCAAGATGCTTAACGGCTAGCCAGTCTCTTGAGCCATTCAGAGGCACATCAAGGAATGTGAAGCAAGCTTTGGCTAATGTGTCTTCTAAGCCGAACGATTTGCCTTTGATTGTAGAAGCGCCATCTGGATACAACTACATAGAAAGCGCAAATACAAAACCTCAGTACGGAGACTGGCGCGGAAATTTAAATCATCCAGCAAACTTTGCAGCTAGTTGTCCTATTTATAGACCTCCATATAAAATAAAATCAATAGTTAGACTAAATCCATACGACCCGAAATCAGATATCGTTAAAGTAATTATAGAAAATAGATTACAAAATACTGGAGATGGAACTCCTAAAGGAAGACTAAGTAGCAAAATCCAAGAGTTTATAAAGTTTGCGGCAGTTAATGTTGATTCATATAGAACAGATGAAAATGCATTAATAAATTATCTTTGTCATACAATGGCTGGCATTCAATGCCCGAGAGGCGTAAATGGGGATGTTTCAATGGATAATGGTAACTTTTGGCAAAAACAAAGACCGTTTGGGTGTTGTTATCCAAGATTTTACTTTGTAAAACTTATCCCAAAGGTCGATAAAAACACGATAATGTATTCCGACCATTATATACAAATGGAATATTATTTAAGAGCAATGTGTAATGGTTTTGTGAATAAAGGTTCTGAAATGAGTCCGGGACAAGTAGAAGCTATTATTAGGGCTGGTTTAAGTGGAATAAATATACCTGGAGGTTATGATTCTGCTATAGGAGATTATTTATTTGAAGACCTAATGAGAGACTCTTATGATAATTCTGGCGATCAATCAGTACCAATAAGTCCAAATATGGTTGGAAGACAATAACATGAGCGTAGAAACAGACAATAAAAATTTTATAACAACAGTTTTAGGTGCTGTAGGTTCATCAGGATCTTCTGGCTCATCTGGTTCTTCTGGCAGCGGCGGGGGCTCTGGAATAACACCAGATTTTTCTAAATATACTTACGGCCTTTGGATTTCGTTTTTCGAAAACCCAAACCATAGCCCTAATGGATATTCTGTCCCAAGACCGTTGGTGGAAGACATCGTCGCATCAAAATTTACAGTCACAGGCAAAAAGTTCTCTATCATCAACTTCGAAGGAGAAGCCCCAAAAGCAAGGTTTTTTATAACAGAAGGGCTATTAGGTATTGATGGTTACAATTACTTAAGAGATTTTGAAATAACAGATAGATTCGTTTCTGGGTCAAAGCCAAATGTTATTATGCCAGATATGGACTTTCCTGGCAAAGTATATAGAAGATATGAGATTACAGGTTTAACAAAATCTCAGTCAACAAATAATGATCTATTAACTGTTTCTGGCGAAGACTGGGCTAATACTAATATTTCACTATACACTAATAATACTGATGCTACTTATTCATATATTGATTCTGGATATGTGGGCTATAGAAATGAAGTAACAACTAGATACAAATTTTTATATAATGATAGTGGATATTCTTTACCGCAGGATAATTCAATTTTTGAAATACCGTTCCAGTTAGAGAACCAAACTTCTTTAAAGTATAGAATTTCTAGAGCAAGCGAGCCACTTGGTATTTATGATTATGCAGATTTAACGGCAGATGGCAAGGCTATAATAGACTACTCTAAATACAAGGAAGAGGTCTCTGGAGTAATAGATGGCCAAATAAGTTATGCATTTGAACCTGTGACAGAGATTTCTTTCACTAAAGAAGAGTTCCAAAATATATTAGATACAGACAAAATAAAAACAAGAGAAATCAAGAACGACTCATTCTTCACTGGATTCAAATTAAGCAAAAGCGATAACTTGTTTAAGTTTATTCTCCTAACTACTGGCGATACAGAAGAAATTTATAAATTAGATGTCCAAGTAGAAAGATATAACACAAGAGAAAAACCAGCGGTTTCTGGGTATGTCATGTCAAGTTATAATCTAGGAGCTGGTGCTGTTAATATATCATTAAATGCAGGTGGCGCAGTTTATCCAAGAATAAGCGAAGATGGTGAGCCATTCGGATATGAAAACGTTCAAGATTTGATTGACGTAGAGCAATTAAATGAATCAGAAAAATACGCTCAAGATATACAAATTCCAGAAGCAGGAGACGAAGAAGACCAAAGTCAATTGGCTAAAACAATACAGGATAATTTTGATGCTTTAGCTAAAGCTTATAACGATGATTTTGGAGAAGAGGATTCTAGGGCAGAAAATACTGAGGCTTGGGAAACCAGAGCTGAAATAGACCAAAATGATCAAGACTTGCTAACGGAAGCAAATAATGAAATGCCTGTTTATAAAACAGCTTTGCCGAATTTTCCTCTTCCTAAAAAAATAATAACTAGAGACTTCTATTCAAATTATCTAAATACCGGAGAAAGTTACATAGTTACTCCTCTGTCAAACTATGGATTAAGCCCTACTTTTGTGTCTTGTGGAGATCAGTTCGGGGTTTTGGCTTATTATATTAATGAAGATAAAAATTCGACTGCTTCAGAGCCTGTTTTTAGAACTGTAGTAAACTCTACTTGTGATGGCTATTTTATAGACGCTACAGGACTTTGCAAGGGAGACACAGCGCTTTTTGATAACAACAGATACGCTTCAGACGGTTTAAAAATACAAAACGGTTCAGTTACTCAAATACAAAGCGATGGGGTAATAACAAAAAATAATTACGTAAATCAAGAGTCTTGGCTTAAAGCGGTTAATTATTTTTATACTAAAAATTATGTAGCATCTTTTAATGTTTATCCTTCTTTATCAGAAAATAGTTATAATACTTTGTTTTCTCAAGCTTTGCGAGATGTAAATGAGAGAATAGGCGGCCCGGCTATCGCAGATGGAGTGAATTCTTTTAGTTCTAATACCGCGAAAGCTCCTAGGGTGTTTGTAGAAAGAGAAATATACACCAAGTCTTACAAAGCAAACGAAGCATTTGAGCTTAACCAAGCTATTTTAAGCGGAGTTTATACGCCGGGAGACGCAGATTTAGCGGCTGAAGAGGTCGAAAAACTCTACTGCGTTCAAACATATGAGCCATACGAAGCTAATAGTTTTACAATAAGTAAACAAAATTACTACTATCCAGCGCAAGATTACAATGAAGAAGTGTCTTTTAGAAGATTTTTGGAAAATTCTGCCGCCAGTTTATCTTATCAGACAGGCGAAAATTTCGGGGCAGTATCGTTCAAAGACCAAGATATTGAAGTGGAAAAATTGTTCAGAATTGAATATGTGACTGGCAACAGCTTTAGCTATGATGATACTTCGAATTTTAGAGCTTGGTCTGCGACTGCCGCCCCTCCATCAAATATAACAATATCGAACCAAGATACAAAATCTTATTCTTATCATTTATATGGATATAATAGTTCTTCTGCTCCGCTGTCTTTTATAAAGAGTAATGTGCAAAACGGCGAATCTGCCACTTCTGCGTCTTTCTCAAATTTGGTGGTTTTGAAGTTTATAAAACAAGGACTAACAAATTCAGTTTTTCAACAAGAAGAAAACGAAGGCGATGCAAAGATAACAAAATCATATATTAATACCACAATAGCAAATAACTCTGGTTCACTTTTAGATCCTTCCAAAGTTAGAATTAATATACAAACATATAATTATAAAGTAGTAGCAAATTTAGAAAATCATCAATGGACACTTTTTAATCAAAATCCAATAAATAATAATATCTACGGCTCAAGAGATTCTTCTAATTTCTCTGAACCTAGATTTTTTCAAGACGATAAAGAAGAAACCAAAGAACTTCTTTCGACATTATTCTTTTTCCCGAATGGCTCTTATACCTCTAAAAACTATGAGGGCAAACCAATCACGACATCTTCTATAAACGCTTTAAGCGACGGATTGTTTGAAAATCATATTTACATAAAAGAAGAAAACGAAACTTCTAAAAAATACGAATCAAATTATGTCTTAGAAACACTAGAAAATGGCTACATAACAAAATTAAGGCCTTCAACAGAAGTGCTAGACGGCAAGGGGCGATTCAGGAACACAAGAAGGCTTCAGATAACTAAAGTAAAATATAACTTTTATACTAAGGACTTAGTTTTAATAGGCGATGCTGGATCTCCATATTCCATAAATTTTAATTATGGATGGGAGTATGATTTGCAATACAAGTTAAAAACTGCACCTGCTGGATCTTCTGGATCGTCTGGATCTTCTGGCCCTGGGGCTTCTACTGGGTGGACAACGATGTCGAAAGACGTTGGGTTCTCGAAAGATATTATTTCAGCGGAATATTCGGCGATATCTCCTTATTATTTTTCAGCAGAGGACTTAGAGACGCCAAATTATTTATCAATGGTGGCTTTCAAGACTAATTTGCCACTTTTCTTAGACGATGCGAATTACGAATTTAGGATTTTTAAGCAAGAAAAATTAGTAGTTTCTTCTGACTCAGCGAATGTAATCAAAAAAACAAACTTTTTGCCGATTAAGGTAGATTGGAATGAGGTTGCTGGATGTGGTTATTACAATATATATCAGAAAGATAGAAACAACAAACTGACATTCTTAAGATCGGAGCCTTCTGGAATTAATAGTTTTTCATATGTTATACCAGATGTTAGTCAAAGAAATGTGGATCTAGGAGTTTATAATTTCGGTGCCAATGGCAATAATTATTATGATATTGTAGTTTCCGGAATAAAATCTTCTGTCGTAAAGAAAAAAGAAACTCTAGCCAGCGAATATGGTTTTGAAGTTGGGGACTCAAACTCCCAGCAAAACACAGTAACAAAGTTCGAGAATGTGGCTTCTTACACTCCGGTAAGCGTTTCTAGCCCAACTTATAGTCAACTGTTAGACTTCAATAACCCTGAGTCTAAAACCTCTGGTTTCAAAATAAATCAAGATTATAATGAATATTATTTCGTGACAGACAAGGCGGACGCATCTTTAGAGAATATTCCATCTTCGTTTGAATCTTATGTTTTAAACACTGGAAACGCAAGTTGTTTTGTAGGGGGATCATCAGTAAACACTAATCAATACGCTAAAATATCCAACAATGGGGTGATTACTGTAGCAAATGCTGCTTCGCTTCCTTCTTCTTCTTTTGATCTACTAGACGCAGAACAAGATGATGATATTCTTTATTTAAGTGCGAACGTAACTGTTTTAAATAGCAGCTCAATAGCGTCGAAAACTTTAACTCTAGTAAACGACTCTAATTCTTCTATAAACGTAACATTTGGATCTACGGTTTCTATATCGGCAAATCAAACAAAAAAACTGTTGTTTTCAGACGATGGAGTGACTAAGTCTATCCAAACGCAAAGTACATATTCAAATGTAACAATGCAAGACTCTAAAATTTATCATCCTAAAGAAGGGTTTATAAATTTTAATCATACAACTGGAGAATTTTCTTCGGCTGATTCTTTTGCAAATCTGCCAATTTATAATTTTTCTAAAGACTCATTAGTTATCAATGGTTTGAGTTTAGATGCGGATTCTTTCAACTATGTTTCTTGGAATGGCTCATCCGCTTCAAAATCTCAGAAAACTTATTTTGATGGAATAAAAATATATTTAAAAGCTAAAGAAACAGAAGAAGATTCTACTAAACTCTTAAAAGACGATACAGATATAATCCTGTCCCAATTCTCAACCGCCGTTGGAACGACTAGAGATTATTTTTTCCTGAAAGATGAATCTATAAATAGAGCATTAAATATAAGAATAATTAATGGCTCTTCTATAGAAGTTTTGCAAAGGCAATATCAAGATTTCAAGTTAACAGTAACGCAAAAATCTGCTTCACTGGTGACTTACTCTATTATATATCCTTCTTCTTCGCCATTCTTTGAGTTGTCAAATTCAAGAGAGCAATTAGTTTTGCTTAAAGGTGATTTGGTTCAATATATAGATCTTAAATCTTTAGACGCAGGGTTGCCGAAAGAGTCTTTCGTTTATTTTGTAAATAAAAATAGCCAATCGGTATTTTTCTATAGAAATACCCAGGAAAATATAGTCTATACGCTAGCAGAAAACCAAATAGCAAGAGCAATGTTGGTGACAGTAGGCTCGACGCAAGTTGTCAGATTAGATATCCTAAACGAAACTCTGAGTCATTTTTATTTTGATATAGATAATTCTTTGATTTCGTCTTCTATTAATATTTTAGACTTGAATTTCTGCGGAACTCAAATCAACTTGCCGCCTGCCTCTAGCCTTCAAAATAAAGAACTGTTCCTGATTTGCAGAAATAGATTTTTACCAAATAAAATTAATAAAGAATCAGTAAAAGATACCGAGAACATAATATCTACAGAAGATAATCCTTCTACATTGGAAATAAATGAAATAGGGGATTTAGCTCAAAATTCAATATGTTTAAGGGTAACTGGTTCAAGTTCTGACGCTTTGCCAATATTGCAAAGAACAAGTTTCTTAAGCAGAAATGTAAACGGCACTGTTATTGATTTAGAGGATAATGTAATAGATAGATATCATGAAGACTATTTTTATATTAGAAATAGCCAAATAGACACATTTACAATAAAAGATAGCTATAATAGAAAATATGGGTATAAAGGAAAGATATTTTTGCCGACATTGGAACAATCCGTCGGAATACAATCATTTGATTCAGCGGATGGCAATAATCTATATAGAATAAAAGAAGTTAATTCTATTGATTTTGATTATGCTCCAGATGAGTATGTTAATGGAAGACTTCAGGCTTCTAAGCCTTTAATACCGGACGCCAGAATATTCAGTTACGAAAGTGAGAGCGGATCGACTGCTAAAAGCTTTCCTAATGCATTAGCGACAGATCAGATTTTAATAAATTTTGCTTATGATACTGTTACAGTTTCAGTAGATTCAGTTACAAAAACTCTTAAGAAAAACCGCTTAGTAAAAAACTCTGGAGCGAATTATGTATATCCAATATACAATAACAAAGAATTCTTCATAGCGCAAGTAAATTCTGAAAGAACTAATACTAGAAAATCAGGAGGCACAACATTTTATTATATAATAGAAGCAGACAAAGCAGATGTAGATTCTATTATTTTGCCGGATATTTCAGCAACGATTTCTTTTGTAATTAAAAATGTTTCAGGAAGGCCATATGAAATAAAAACATTGAGTGGAGTTCTTGTGCATACGCTTTTGCCATCTTCTGGTAATAATCAAAAATTGTTTACATATACTGGAGCGCCTTACACAGTTACTACAGATACTACTGATTTTAGCGATTCAAACATTTTTGGCGAAGTAGAAAACGTGTCTTATTTGCCGACCTCTATAGCGCTAAGTAATCAAGCCTTTGATTTAGAAGCAGAACATCCTTTGGCTTCCTTGTGGGCGGCTGGTTTTTCTAAGATAGATTTAATACAAGATGCGTTTATTGATATAGATGGTGACGCTATTAAACTGGATATTGATTATTCAGTTTTTGACGTTTATTCTTCCGTATCAGTTTCAACTTCGAAAATTATTTACTGCTATGGGAGAAAAGCTATCGACATAACTCAATTAGGCGATAAAAAGTATATTGTCAATGATTTTTATCTTTTTGCATCTTACGATGGAACAAAGATAAAGAAGGAGCAATTTTATTTGACCGACAGAGTAAGTGATGAGTTCAACGCCGGGGCATATAATTTAAAAGTTATAGATACAAATCATACTGATTTAACTAAGTTTTTTAAATCACAAAATGCAATAAATGGTTTGCCAAATGTTATATTAATTCCAATAACTAAATACTCATCTAAATTTTACTTGCCAAATCTTGATATAAGTATTGGTGGTTCGACTTTGGCTTCATTGCTATCGGGCAAAAAGATATTATTTGTTAATTTAGTAAAGTCAGATTCTTCTGCTCCGAATTCAATTTATAATTATTCCACAGCGGTGACTAGCAATTTACTTGATGTAAATTCAATAGCTTTATATTCTGTGAGCGGCTCTGCTTGGGTAAAGGAAACATCTAGTTTGCCTCAAGTTAAAAAAGTATTTGCTACGGCTAGAAATCTGAAAGGAATATCTGGGCTATCAACCACGGAAATAGTAGGGGGCAATGAGTTTTTATATCTTCCAAATTTTAATAGATTCAATGTAGACATCAATAGTTTTATTGATAAATCATTTAGAGATTTTTATGTTTTTAATCCTTGCAAATATAGAATGTACATTGGCTCTAATAATTCGTTGCTAGGCAATGGAGCTTTGACAAGAGTAATTAGAAATGCCACTCAAAACTTGTTTACTGCATCTAGCTTAGATTTAAATGCTTCGTCAGTTTTTTCAGTGACAACGCTCAACTATGCAGAAGGAAGAGCGCCAGAAAATCTAACACAAACAGTAAATGAACTTTATCCAAATCTAAAATTTGGAGCAAGAATAAAGGTCATTCAAAATATAGGCAATAGCAAGTATACATATTTATTTAGATATAACTCAAAAAATAAAGCAGAAGAAATAATAATAAAAAACAGAGAATTCGGAGTTCTTGACCTTAAAGATTTAACTTCTTATGATGCTAATAGTAAATTGTTTATTTACGGCTCTTCTCAAGTAAACAGTTCTGGCAATTTCTTCGACTCGTATAGTTTGAAGCTATTAAACGCTGGGCTTCTTGGATCAGAAAAGTTCTATATTTACAATAATACACCTTATTATTTAAGCATCTTTTTTGATTTTGCTACAGAGACTTTTTGTTCTATACCGCCAAAATCTTTTATAGAAATAAGTGATTCCAGAGTTAGTTTCTTGGGGTCTTACGAAAAAGGAATTTATTATATATCAAAGAAAGATTCTTCTACGAACTATTTATTAAAAACTGATTTGAAGTTTTTCTTGAATGGTATTTATGATTACGTTAGTTTTGCTGGGGAAAAAGAGTCAGATAAAGATAATAAAAATATCATAATCACTCCTTTAATAAAAGACGAGACGTACGCTTCTTCTTATTATTATGCTGATCAAGCCATTATAGAAACAGTAGTTAATAATTTCAGAGGCATATATATAACAAATTTAGCTTCGATGAATTTAACAAATAATACTCAATCGTATAATTTGTTAAAACCAGTCTATAGAATAACAACAGCCGGGCATTATCTATTAACAGATAATAATAATGACTTGACGGTAACTGCACCAAGCTATGGGCAGCAAATTTTCTTGATAAATAATTGTCCAAGAGATATTTTTGTAAATATATTAAGTGATGAAAATAGAAGAAGAAAAGTCTATAGAAATTCAGTGATGATCGTAGAAGCTGGTCCGACAAGCGGAGTTGTTTCTAGATATTTGAAAAAAGCAAAAGCTAGGGACGAATTTTATTGCATATTCAATCCTAACACGGCGATATCGACACAGAGAGAAATAACTCTAAATTTGGGAATAATAAGAAATGAAGAGCTTTTGCCAATACTAGACGACAATCAAGTGGAGCAAAAATCATATGTTAAACTATTATCTAAAGATGGAACTTCTACGACAATAAATCTGGCTCTTAGAAATTACTATAATGGCAAAGACATACCAACGGATTCGCCTTCTAATGTGGTAGGATACGAAGTAGGAATCGGCCATGAAACAATTTATAGATTTTTATTCTTTGATGCCTACCAATCGACTTATACTTTGCCGGGCATACAAAATGGAATTAAATATCAAGTAAGCATAAGCCAGAGCTTTTTTGATAATATAAATATACCAACAGACACGGCGTTTACCAACACTACAGAGTTGCCTTATTTAAAATATAAAGGAAAGTTTTATTCAGATGGCGAGACATTTGTGGGAGAAGATGTAACAACTTATGAAATAAAGTATCCTAATTTCGTTCGTTTGTATAAAGTCGTAGAAGACATAGACAGGCCGTTTAATAAAGCCGAGGAGAAAGGGGAAGAAGGTGGGGCAGACGCAAGCATAACTGAAGAAGAAGAGGTCGCCGTGGATCAACTTGAGTTATTCAAAGCTCAAATTAGAAATGCGTACAAGTCAACTGCAAATAGTATTATAGCTTGGATACCAAGAGACCAGTCGGCTTTTTGGTTAAACTCCGATTACGTTGATGATTGGTGGACTATTAGCGCTATCGACAACAGCCAAACTATAACTATAAATCTAGAAGGCACAAATAAAACAATAACATTTAAAAGATGCGAGATAAAGAAGACGGGGCTTAGGTCTCCTATATTTAATTATAATTATTCGTTCTTTTCTGCTTTGAGCCCAGTTAGGCAGATGCCTGATAATAGACAGCTTACGATTGGCTTAGACGCAAATCTAAACCCAACTCAAATAAATAATATCAAAAAGCTATTGGGTCAATCTCAAACAGCCGACAATACTTTACTGCCACAAAGCGAAATGGAAATAGGCGGTCTTTATGTAGAAAGCTTGTTCCCAGAAAATACAGTAGATGCAAATTATAATATAATTAATAATTCTGATATAGAAGTGAATATAACAATAAGCAAGATAAAGAGTGCGCCAGATATTAAATTTGACGATTTCTCTAAATCTTCTGTAATTAAAATTATAAATAGAAAATAATATGTCATCTTTTTATGTAAGAGCTGATTTTTTTTATGCGGATAATGCTTTTTCTGATTCTTACGCTTCTATATTTAGCGATAATCAGTATTTGACTTCTCCTTCGGAGGCTTTTAACAGTCCAACTTATGTTAAGGGTGTAGCTAGAAATTATTTAGACCATCTCGGGGTGGCTAATAATGCTAATTTATTTTGGACTGATGCTTTGGGTTTAGATGGCGGCGGTACAGCTTTAGACATATCAAATCTTTACTTATCTGCCGGTTATAGATCAGGCCAATTAAAATGCGTTAGCGATAATGGTGGCGCTGGGAGTAATGGCGTAGGCGGGACCATGGGCAACGTGCAATTGGGAGCAGGAAATTTTATAGAAAGAAGAACAATAGTAAGCGCAGAAGCTCTTAGCGTATTTGAGGTCGATATATATTCTTATTCCGCGCTGCTAATAAATAAAATATATCATAAATTGCTTCCTTCTGGAGATGGTAGTTCTGCCACGATGCTTTCTTTTAATATGTCTGATATAGACATAAATAAAGTGCCTACAAATAATGTTTATATAAACTATAGTTATTGCAAAATTTTAAATTATAAAATTACTCCCACCGCATCACCCGCTACTTTTTACTATAAAAATTTAATTTTGATAGAAAATAAAAGTCATGATTATTTAGAAGATTTTTCTAATAAATTTTATTATGATCCAGGCACGCAAAGATATTATTTAGATGATCAACTAACAGAATGTTCGATCAAGTTAAGCGACTATTTTTGTCCTTTTATCCTTCTAGTTACGTCAGATGGATGGGTGACTAAAAGTGTTTTTCATGGACCAGTTTCTTTTCAATTAGAAAAAACTAACGACGCTACTTTAGAAAACATATCGTCTGAAATATCATTTGAATATGTTGACGTTTGCAATTCTTCAGTATCTGTAGCTCCTAATAATACAATAACATGCACAAGTAATGCTGGAGAAGTTTCCGTAAATGTAAATGGAGTAATAAAAATATTTGAAGATCAACAAATTTGTCCAATTAATGGAACAGCAAAAACAGTAATAGCAGTTTTTTCATTAAAAGCAGATCAAACACTAGAATTATACAAAAACTTCGCATCGGTTAATACAGTAAAAGCAGACATATGGGGATATAATTTTAGATATATAAAATATTTTGATGGAACGGTTTATCATGCTTTCAAGGATAACGGAAGCGTTGCTTCAGCGACTGTATCTTATATAGACCAAGTTTTAGATTTGTCAAAATACTTTAGCATTAAAGAAATTTCTGATGGAACGGTTCTATCCGACTCAGGAACAATAACAGCCATAACATTAAGATTCAGGGTTTTTAAGGTAGTAGAGACAGATGCTGATGGAACAGATTATTCTTTGGATATTCCTGTCGAAATTAAAATTCCAAGAATAGTTTCAATAGACGAGGACACTGAAGCAAAACAAATTATAATCAAAACTGATTTTGCTACAAGGTTAGTCTATAGATTTAATCAAGAATCAACCATTTCTGTGAACGTGACAGACACTGCTAATGGGACAAATCAAACAACAATAATAAGCTCGACAGGAAAAGTCGGGACTTTTTCTTGCAAAGCATTTAATTTCTATTATGATTTTGGAAATACAATAAGAAATCAATACTCAACGGACGAACAATCAATAGAATTAATTAGAAACATAACAATACCAGCTTTTACTTTAACAATAAAAATAGGAGGCGTAACAAAAACAATCTATGACGAAAATAGAAATTCGTCTAGTTCTTTAACATTTACTGACTTGTCTCAAGATCAAATACTTGACTATACTGTTTTTTCAGATTATATAACGGAGGGGGGATCTTACACATTCCAATTAGCTTATAGTTTAGTTAATACTAAATATTCTTCGATGTTTTTAAGATTAGGGAATGATCCGACTTTGAGGCCGATGGTTTTAAGCGCCGGGGTTTCTTCGGCAGTGATAACAAAGTCTAACTTATTTAGATTATTAGATAAAGAAAATAGAATAATTCTTTCATTTTTAGCAGATGGAGAAGTGCCATTTAATTTTCCTTTCACATTCTTAAACACTTCAGTTTCTAATCCTCCGGTTTGTAATTCTTTTTCTTTGTCTAGAGTGCAGCTTGATTACCCAAATGCGTCGATATCTTTTCCTTTGACTTATACTTATGCGGATGAGGTCGAATACTCTATTATAGATCAAAATGATCAGCAGCTATATGGTCCTATATTAATAAAAGAAAAATTTGATGATATAGAATATTACTTTACATCTGGATTGACTAGGCAAAGAACAATACAAATAAATAACATAAAAATAAATAATCAAGTTACATCTCTGAGGGCTAGAGCAACAGTTAGGAATATAATATCTGCAGCGAATCCATCTAAAGCAGAAAGCACTCAAACCTCTTCTAACTCATACTCTGTGCCGTCTAAAATAGGGGAAGCAGAAGTTATTTTATATTCTGATTATTCATCGAATATATTGAGTACAGAAATATCTGAGATAACAAAGGGAGAATTTTTTTGGGCGTTTTTGCAGTTAAAAGATGTTGATGGAAATGTAATTCCTGTAGGGAATTATTCTAGCTATTTGAACTCAAACTACAAGCCTGAAATTTTGCTACTTGAATCAGCCGACTCTAATAAAGACTTAGATGGTGTAATTTCAGAAAGAGTGACTGAATATATTTTTAAATTTAAAATACAAAACAGCACTCTTTTTAATGATACAGACGCTGTGTTCCAAGCTAAATATCAACCAATCCTAGACTCGGAGATACAATAATGCCAATAAGATTAACACAACAAAAATCATATCCAATAGCTGTAAATAGAGAAGACCCGGGAACATCTTCTTTGCCTACAGTGGGCCTAACCGTAGAAAAATACGAAAACAATTTAGATAAGTTTAATTTAATAATAATAGTTTTAAATGCTTCTTCGGCTGTTTTATCAAAGCAATTTTTTACTACCAAAAATGGAGATGAAGAACCCGTAGGAGAGCCAGAATTATTTGACGCACAAACTGTAAAGTTCAAGTCTTTTGAGGTAGACAGAGTATATAAAACTAGATTCATATTAACGGCTTCTAATTCTATTGGGACAGTATCCACCGAGCCTATTACCATAGATCCATCGAGTTCAACTATAACAGATTTACCAACAAGCGTCATAGAAAGCTTTTCTATAAAAAGAGAGCCTAAAACTTATGATTTAGTAAATGCGCAATTAGTGTTAGCGCCGACAGAAGAGTTCAATATATCTGCTTTATCAGGGTTAGAGCTTTTTTATAAGAGAAAAGACGCAGAAAGTTGGAAAACTATAATTCTAAGTAAGGATAAATATTTAGCTAGAAAAGATAGCAAAGGAAAAATTAGTGGTTATATTTTTAATTTTAATAAGCAATCTATAATAAGATCAGACTCTGGAGGGTATTTTGATTTTTATATAAAGGTTAGTTTTGATAGGTTTACGCCTCAAACTACAGAGCAAAAGACTCTTTTCTTTGATAACATAGACAATGCAGAACCACAAAGACCAATAGATTCTTCTATATCAACAAATATAATAGATGTAGTTAATCCAGCAACTTTAAGATACGAAATATATACTAAATTTTCTGAGGTTTATACAATATCAAATAATCGGACAGAATCAATTCAAGGTGATGAGATTACGAGCGCAGAACCCACTTATTCGCATGGTTTTTTAGATACTTCAGTTTTTAAAGGATTGGATATAGGAAATTATTATTTTACGAATGGAGTAGGAAATGATTTTTTCTACTATGAGCCTAATTATACAAAAACAAATAATGAAACAAAGGGGTATTTTTATCCAGCTTCAGTTACAGAAATACATCCATGTATAATAACTAACAAAGAAGGATTAGCTAATAAATCGATAGTTTTATTCTGGAAAATAAATGATGACTTTTTCGACTATTCTTTTTTTGAAAATAAAATATCAATTAAAACAACGCTTTTCCAGGTAAAATTACAATATAAAAGTGGAGCTTCTTATGTAGATTTAACTAAAGCAATAACAATAACAAAAGATCCAACTACGACTTCGGCTACGGAAAACAAAAAATTTGGTTTCTTTACCAAATCTCAAAAATTTGTTTTATCAATAGAGCGAGATGTGGATATTATCGCGGCGCAAAGATCTTTATTTGATAGAATAGACGAATTAGAAGATAACAAAAATGATAACTTAAGACTTCTGGTGGTAAAACATGAAGTAGAATGCACATCAAGTGGAAGGACAAAGTCTCTGAGTTTTTCTAAATTACTAATTCCACCTTACTGGAGATACATTGCTTACGATAAGTATGTGCCATTAAATGCCGAAACAAGAAGCGAAAAAGACAAAAAGATAAATTTAGACTTAAATAGCCCAGTTTTGAGGGGCATTAGAATACCTGAAGCTGGTTTTTATAAATATGATGAACTGAAAGGCATCACAACTTCAGATGGGAGATCTTCGTCGTCTACATTTGACTTTAAAATATTTTATAAATTAGCGTGCGAATATGATGTTTTTTACAGAGATCCAGTATTAGAAGGTACAGTAAATTCTATTCTTTTACCTTCAGTGCCTAAAGATGTATTCCTTATTCCTCCTACTTTAAAAATACCTCCTCCAAACTTAGTTCCTGAGTCGCAGGGCGGCAAGCGAGCAGAGGGAATAGTAAAGTTAAATGAATATGGAAAAATAGTGGGCATACAAATAACTGATCCGGGGCACGGTTATTCTTTATTCAAAAATTTACAAAGCAAAAGAGAGCAGACTTTCACAGACCTTGTTCCTTTTGTTAAAAGATCTTTCCAAATAGTAGCTAATGATTTAAATATAAACAGGAGCGTATTGGTTTTGCAGAATAATTCTTTTGATAGAGACAATCTAAAAGCGTCTATTGAAGGCGGAGTGAGACTGGCAAGCGTATATTCTGACAAACAAAGACTTGAGCAAAACAATGGAAATCCTTTTTCCGTAGAGCAAAAGGCTAGGCTCGATGAATATTTAAATTTTTCTATACCAGAAGAGCAGCCAAACTCAGAAAATTCTGTAGCTTTTTACGATCTTGACGCAACGCCAGAAGAGAAAGATGTGTCTTCTATAGGAATATTAGATGAAACTTGGAATATAATTTCAAAATTATATACAGATAAATTTACAAATCCACTAGAAAATAGCCAAATTTATACCGAAGATACGGACGCGGGCGTGAGCGAAGTGGAAGACTCGACGATTTCAAGCACAATAGAGCCAACAAAAGATTCTAGTGCTATAACTCCAGTTTCTTTAAATCCAAATGTAGAACAAAAGAGCGCTGATGGTGGGGTTCCAGAATTGTTTTCTTTAAATAATTTGACTGTTGTGCCAGATGGCAGCGCAGCAGTTTTCTCTACGAGCAGGTTTACTCCTCCTCCATGGCTCACGCTGCTGCCTCTTTCTGTGAGAGGAGATGGGCAATACGGCTTCGGTCCTTTGCCAAACATGCTGCCTAGAGCAGAGATGTTCAATAGACTAGTTATGGGGATAAATAATCTTAATGAAGTTAGAGTTATTTTACCAATGATTTGGGCTGTAGATCAAAAGAATTCTTATAATGCTTGGTTCGAGTCGTCTTTAGGAGATAATGAATTTGATTTGATTTCATTTAATACAAATGGAACAAAAGAAGCCCTAACAAATGAAGCTAGTCTTTATTTGCCAATAAACTCTTCTATTGCAGTTTCTGCTTCTAGAAGTGTAGGAAGAGTAGAATTAAAATCAGATAAAGCTGAGCCTTTAGGTTTGGCTCAAGGAATATATAAAGTTTCTTCTGAAGATTCAATGACTTTAAGCTTTAAGCCTTTCTTGCACCCTTTGATGGCGGGAGCATTTAAAGAAAGTTATTTAAGAACATTTAGAAGAAAAATATTAGGAATAGTTACAGAACAAACAACGTCTTGCGTTAATAATAGCGCGCCAATAGGAGTAGGGGGATATACAGCAATTGGTTGTCGTGGTTTAAATAATGATAGCTATGAAAAATATGTGCCTCCGGGGACTTTGCTCCCGACAGCTAATACTGTTCCTAATACTTATTTTCAATTTTATAATGCAGGCGGCACTATAGAAGCCAATGCAAGAGGAACGGCGCAAGCATTATCAGTTTCTAATGGGAGAATAAATGGAGAAGCTATATTCTGTACTTACGGATGCGGAGACTCTTATTCTAAAGCAATAGATTTTACATACGCAAATATGTTTCCAGGAACAATAAAAATATGAACTTAAATGACTTCAGCGATTTATTTAAAGAAGCAGCGAAGGTTTCAAAAAGTTTAAGCGGATCTGCGGTGAAAGCTGGATCAGCAATAGCTAATGGAAGACCGATAATATCTCAAAAAGACAAAGCTCAAGAAAGACTAGACATATGTAGTAAATGCAAAGACCTAGATAGAGATCTAGGTCGATGCACGATTTGCGGATGTTTCGTGTCGATGAAAGTAAAAGCCGACTACGAAAGCTGCCCTGCTAACAGGTGGTAATTAAGCCTTCTTAATTCTTTCGATAAGCTCGAAAATCTTTGGCTTAGAAAGGTCGTTGATAGATGTAATTTCTTCTGCCTTTTCGTACTTGTCTTTGACTAGTCTCTTTTGAATTTGCTCAAAAGAGATGTTCTTTTCTTTCATGAGATTGTAAAGAACAGTAGCAGGAGACATTGGATTTTCTGGAGCTGGCTCATCAACAACCTTTGTGCCGATTTCTTCTTGGCCGACAATATTGATCTTTAGAAAGTTTCTGACGCATCTAACGAAAGCTCTATTTTCGGCAATGGCAGCTAAGTAGTTTCTTGCAAAACTTTGAGTATTGTCGGGAGAGGCGTCAGCCAAGGCTTGGAAAGACACATCTACATTAGAAGTCTCATAATTGCCAATCCAATTAATATAGCAACTAGCAATTACGTAATTAGGCCCAGCTTCTGGCACATCATAAGAAACGCAAGTAAAACCTCTGATTTGAGCGAGTTCTTTAATGCCGCCCAAAAGAATCAATAGGTCTTTATCTTCTAGCTTCGAGATGTCGGTTTCTTGAGTTCTTTGCTTGTTAGGCACAAGGAACTCTGGACGGATCATTTTGCGCCAGTTAACGTATCCGTCATCATTAAATACGTACGGGATGGGAGGGTCTTCAAGAAGACCGTACTCATTTCTCTTGAGAACTTTTGGAGGAATACTCATCGGATGATTATGACCTACAGCTTCTCTTTTGTCAAGAAATAAAAATAGTCGGCCTCTTCTTTGAAAGCATCATCGAAAGAAGGCGGCAAAGCGCATTCCGCTTCTCTTACATTTGAGTGGCTCAAAGATGCTTTGGCGTTCCATCTGCTACAAAATGTTTTACTAGACTTTACCACGATTTTATTTACTTTATAATAAACTTTAGACTTATCAAGGCCGTCTAGAAAGCTTAAATCTAAAACATTTAATCTATTGATTTTTTTAAAATCTAGGTATTTGATTTTTTCTTTATCTAAATCTTCTCCGGTTAAGCCTGTTATAAGATCACAATCGATGCCTATTTTGCTTAATTCTGCTACAAAATTTTCTTCAGAATTTTTTTCTATTTTAAAGTATATTTTTTTGATATTTTTTCTATTGCGTAGTAGGATGTTTTTATCTATTGGCTTGTTCGTAACTATGAAGGCGGGCAAAATCTTAAGCTGCTTATCTAAATGAGCTTCAGAAAAAAGGTAATCCATTCTTATAATTATTTCATTTTTACCATCCGCTTTTATATCAAAAACATTATCGGGAATAATTTCTATGCTTTGAGTTGCGTAAACCCTGCCGATAGATATTGTGCTATCAAATTCAGGTTCATAGCCCAAAATCATTTGTATAATTTTTCTGGCTATTTCTTCCGGCCTAATATTATTTATTGGAGCATTAGTTGGATTTACAAAGTTTTTTCTTTTGTAATTAGAATGAATGATGCAATCATCTTCTACTAGAGTATTTTCTAAATAGTAATCATATTTAAGGTAGCATTGCTTCACGCCATACTCAGAACAGATTAGAGAGTATATTTTGGAAGCGCCGCAAAAGAATTTTGCTTTTTTAAGAAGATAGGTTTTTTGGCTTAAGTGAACGCTATTGTCAATATAAGTATGATTAAAGTGATACTTCTTGTCTTCCACAAATTGAACAATATTAATTTTTTGCTTTGATAGTATTGGTTCGATTAGCTCTATTACTCTGAACCAGAAACTGTAATTCCTGTTAGCATCAGCAGACTGAGTATCTAAAACTATAAAATTATCAAATGGCAGTGGATATATTTTTTCATAGATATGTCCTTTGCCGGGCTCTAAACCAGTTGTGGATTGAAAAGACTTTAATAGATTCATTTGATTAGAACAGAATGATGATTGTTGATTGAAAAATTATCTAAGCAATAACTCTCAAAGAAATTCTTTCTTAAAAATTCTGGATCAGAGAATTGCTTTGTTTGTATAAATGCTTCTTTTATATTAGTGTTGCCGGAGAATATGGGTTGGCTTTGCTCATTAGAAGAAACAAAGATGTGTTTGTTAGGATATTTTTCTTTTATAGAAGAAATTATTTTAGTGGATAAGAATATATTTTCTATTGTTGAATTTATAGAAACAAAGATTCTATCTTCTGGTTGGGTGTCTCCAAATAAGTCTTCTAATTTAAAAGTTCTATTTTTGTCATTTTCTTTACGAGCGACCTCTCTAAAGTATTGATCTATTGTTGGCCTTGAAACGCCGCTTTTAATTTTTTCAATCCAGTGAATCAAGCCGTCATCATTGTCAGCGATATCTCTCTTTAAGATTAAAGAGTATAAAGATTTTAGCCACTTGACTTCGTCTTCTGTGTCTGGTATAGAGGCGTCTGGATCGTTAAGCTTGGGCGGATCTTTTTCCGTAGTATATTCTTTGACATCGCAAGAATCCAAGAACTTTTCGATTTTTTGACCAACGCTATCTACAGAAAAATTATCAATAGCCCATTTTCTAGCGGCTCTTCCCATTTTGATTCTTTGTTCTTCAGGCATAGAAAAAACTATACCTAATTTTTCAGCAATAGAATTAGGGCAAGTGGAAGCTTTAATAAACTCTGTACCAAATTCTCTATATTGACTCCATTCAAGCGGGATAGAGTTCGCTTCAGGAACACACATCTCTTCTCCGCAACTATAATTAGTTACAAGAGTAATTAATCCAGTTAATTTTGCTTCTTGTATGGGAATTTCTTGGCCTCCGCTTGTGAATGGATGACAGTAAACATCCATCAAATTATAAACTTCATTGAGTTGCGCCTCAGTAGTTCCTAAAGATGTAGAAGTAGTAACGCAAGACTTTTCGCTTTGGCACTTCTTGCAGTTTACTTCGTGACCGTCGAACGAGCGCACATCGTAGTTTCTGCACTTTTTGCAAATATAAGTGGTTAATATTTCAGTTATATCTACTCCGGTTTCTTTGCACAGCTTTTCAATACCCCAGCCCTCTTTCCAATGTGTATGAAAAAGAAGTTTGGCTTTACATTGAGGATTTTTCTCTTTGAAAATTTTAAAACCTTGTAGAAGATTTGGTACAGACTTTCTTAATTGATTTCTAAAAACGAAACCAATTATAAAGTCATCATTAGAAATATCGTTCTTTTTTCTTATACTTCGTTTATCTTCTTTTGATAGAGGCTTAAAGTCGGAAATGTCGATTGCTCCGTGAACAGTTTTAACGTGAGTATGCCCGAGCTTATGCATTTCTTTTTCAGCAAAACTAGACCACACCCAATAATTTTTAACTTTAGGAGCAGCAGCTACGGCAGAAGGAAGAAGCGGTAAAGAATCTAAAGTAACCCAAAGTACATGGTTAAGCCTATTGAACCAAGGCTTTTCGATGGCATAATCTACTCCCCAAAAATCTTGGACGCCAATATATATATCTGGCTTTTCTAATTCTATTACTTTGTCTAACTCAAACGCGCCATAAGAATAAAGCCTGCTTTTATCTGAGTTTGTATTTGCGTCTTCTAAAGCTGCACCGGAGGTAGGATAAGAGCCGTAGCTTTTCCAGGGAGTTCTTTCTAGCTCTGGATGGTTTAATGTTAGGCCGCCACTAAGAGATACAATTTCATACTTGCCAGTCTTATATAAATAAGAAAGAATGGCCTTGGTATTTCTACCAAAGCCAGTCTTAGACAAAGCAAAATCGCTGTGATAAAGTATCTTTTTCTTTTTTACCATAGATCGTCATCCGACGATTCCTGCTTCGGAGCCTCCTCTTTCTTAGGAGAGGCTGCTGGAGGAATAGCGGCTGATCTATTATCTTGATCTAGTGAAGCCTTTTCAAAACTTTTAGCTAGAGCATAGCAAAAGAAAGACTCAAGACGTACTCCCTCTCCAAAAGTAAAGCCAATTAGAAAAGACGTCTTGTCTTGAGCGTTTTCCTTACTTTCCTTGGAGATTGAAAAAGAATAGCCTACTTGAGCAGTCTTGCTTGGGTCATCCTTGGTGGGTCGAACATAAGGCGAGAACTTGATTCTGGTTACTTGTTTCGCAGAATCATGGAAAGCTGAAACTTCTCCATTACGACGGACGGCAGAAATAATATCAGCGGCCTCCGTTAGGCTGAGCTTTACAGAGCAAGACGCCTTTGGGTTTTGAGCATTACCAGCGAATGATCCTCGCTTGGTTTGATCATCCCAACTGGCTTGCTTGATCATATTGACAAAAATACAGTCATCCTTGGCAGAATATTTAAAGGAACAACCGCAACCAGTATTCTTAGAGTTAGGCTTGTAGAATTGAAGCATACGTTATATGATGAGGGTTTTACTCTTGATTGTCAAGATTTTTTTCTTTCAGTTCTGATAATTTTGTGTAGATTTTGAGGGTTTGGATACCTATTGTGTCGCCGAAAATGCAGTCTTTTTTCTTTTGTCCTTTAACGATAACTATATCGTCTTTCTCAGGTAGTTTATCACCATTTGCTGATTTATTAAATTCTATCTTATCATTGAAAGTAAGAATTGGGATGGAACCAAATTCATCAGAAACAATCATCTTAAATGTTTTGGTTTTCTTCTCGTTTTTAGATATCCATTCGGATGAATCGTCAACCTTGCCAACCACATAAACTGTCTGATTATCAGAGCATTCCAAAGCCTGAGAAGTTGTGATTAGATTTGGCATTTTTTGCGAGAATATGCCATTGAGAGATTTGTCGTAGCTATAGCCTAATAGCTTATTTTCATAAAACCAGTTTGCAAAGCTTTCTGATTTATTATTCTGCTGATAGATCTTTAAATATGGATCATATTTCTTTTTAATGGTGGCTAAACGGGTTTCTTTGATAAGAAGTTTACCGTTCTCATTTTTGGTCTCTGAAAGTTTTTTAACAGTTTTAAGAAGATCGTTTTCGCATTGAGGGCCATACTCCATGGCTAGGACTTTCTCTTTATCTGTTAATACATTCCATAGCTGAGCTTCTAGGACGACTCTGCTTCTTGAGCTAGAGAAGCCGTCAAGCGCACCAGCTTGAATCAACGCAGACAATACGCCAATAGACAAGCCGACTTCTTTAGCTGCTTGGAAAACTTCAAATTTACTAGATTGCTCACTCTTGAAAAGCTTGAGCTTATCCATTGTCTTCTCAGAAATGCCCTTAATAGAAGAAAGGCCAAATCTAATATTATTGCCTTGAATAGAAAAATCTGTTTCTGATTTTAAGATATGAGGCCCAAGAAGTTGAATGCCAAAATGACGCAATTCCTTTTGAATCTTAGATATTTCTTCCAAAGGAGCAGGTTCGTGCTTCGTCATCTCAAGCAAAGCCAAGAAGAATTCTTTGGAGTGCTTGAACTTGAGATACACTGTACAAGCCGCCAAAGCAGCATAGCTCATTGAGTGAGACTTATTGAAAGAATAATTAGCAGAATTTTCAAGAATACGCCATAGAATATCTCCGACTTCTGGGGCTAGATTATTCTCCTTGATTTTATCGGAAATCTTTTCTTTCCATTTCTTCACCTCTTCAACCTTCTTTTTACCTACGATACGCCGAAGAACTTCTGCTTCGTCTAGCGTGAATCCGATTTTATTAGACATTTTCATCAACTGCTCTTGATAAAGAGCAACGCCGCCGCTCTTGCTAAGTACAGAGTCGAAGAATGGGTGGATCGGTTCGTAAACATTATTATTTGTAAAGTTAGCGTACTGATCTACGAACTCTAATGCTCCAGGTCTAGCCAGCGCCAATACACCGCTAAGTTCTTCTAGGTTTTTAGGTTTTACCTTTTTGCATACCTTAAAGTTCGTTTCAGCTTCAATTTGGAAGCATCCATGAGGAGTTTTGAGATCTTGAAGTTGCTGATAGATTAAAGAATCATTAAAATCAATATCAGAAACTTTAATCCCGACAAGCTTGCAGACTCTATCAACAATTGAAACGCTTCTAAGGCCAAGCAGGTCTAGTTTTACATTGAAGATGGAAATCCAATTCATGTCATAACTAGATACCTGTTCTTTGTCGCTGGTAAGTTCAACAGGGCAGCTTTGATCTATCGGGTAGTATGAAAGCATCATCCCGGAGGCGTGAACGCTCTTATTCTTAATAAGATTACGCAAACGCAAAGCTGTCTTATAGGCTCTTGGATTATTGTCGCACCAAGTTTGAAATTCTGGGACTTCGGCGTAAGCCTCTTTCAAGTCTTTCACTTGGCCGAACACCTTTGGAATCAGAGAGCTTACATCGTTCATTTCTGATTCCTGCTTCTCCTCAATGATTTTACCGCATTCTTTGATAAGCAGTTTGCCGCTCAAGGTGGTAAGAGTGAGGATTTTCGAAGTTCTGCCAGAGAAAAGCTGGTCAAGATACTTAATTACTTTATGGCGATTATAATAACAGATATCGATATCGACATCGCACATCAAGGATCCGTCAAGATAAGTGATTCCATCTACTACCTGTTTCTTTGCGCGAATCTTAGAAATGAAACGCTCAAAGAATAGTTCGTATTTAATTGGATCTACCTTCGTGACGCCAAGTAAATAAAGAATAAGACTACCAGCAGCAGAACCGCGCCCAAGGCCGACAGGTATGGAATTTTCGTTACAGTAGTTAATAACAGTCCAAACCAAAAGAATATAATCAAGAAACCCAAGTTCTTTAATGGTCTCAAGTTCATATTTTACTCTTTCCGAATACTTTGGAAAGTCTTCTTTGGCGATATTTAGTTTCTTGAAGTTGGTTCTGCATACCTGCATCAAGAAATCGTAGTTAGAAGAATCTTCTTTTAGCCCATATTGCTTTTTTAAGCGAGACTCGATATTGAATTCAGGCAATCTAACGCCATGAAAAGGCAGCTTGACATTAGAAAAATTATCGTGAAAGTTGCTCATATTTCGACTTGAAATTTAATTTTGTTCCAGACTTTTAAGTTAAGCTCCAAATCTATTATAGCGTTGTGGAGATTATCATAATCATGATCGATATTATAGTCTTTACCAAGTGCTGTTAGATTTGTCTTGATTCCTTTTTTATAAGTGTGCAGTAATTTATATTGATATTCTACAAGGGATTCCTTTTGGAGTTTTGGAATCCCGTACTTAATTCCTTTAGCTAAGCAGTTGGTGTCTAAAATTTTGTCAACTAAATGATTCGACCTTAATCCTTTCAACAGGTACATCTCCTTTATGAGATATAGATCGAAGCCAAGAATATTGTGACCGACAATATAGTCAGCAGAGTCAAGCCAATCCCTAACAGTATCAAAGATATCGTCAAATTTCTTGCCAGTTGTTTGGATAAGTTGTTCCGGATATCTTGTGATTCGTCTTGCATCGTCTGATATCTTAAGGTTGGTTTCCCATTTGATCAAGAAATCTCTTTCGTCAACCTTTTTGCCGCCAACAGTATGCAGCATCGCAATCTGCCAAGGAAGATTTTGGCAGAAGTTAAGGCAGAGATTCAAAGTCTCGCAATCAATAAAGACAAGCTTTTTAGACTTATCAAATCTCAGTAGTTCATTTTCCATATTTTTCCTTGAATGACTCGGCGCAGAATTCGTTTGAAGAGCAGTGCTCTAAGTTGGGTTTGCTCAAAGTTGTTCTTTCTGAGATGCACCTAAAAGTAAGGTATGCCAAGAAATCTTCTTTGTTTTCGTAATAAATAGACTGAGCTTTGACTACAAGATTTTTATCAGGAACTATTTCCTCTACTTTCTTCTTTAATATACCATCAAACGGAAGATTATTATCTTCAATAAAATAGGTTGGATTGCAAAAGCTGAAGTCAGGGGCGCAAATGCTGTAAGTCAAATTGTTTTTGTAAACATAAGAGTCGTAGAATGGAATGCAAAGCAAAAGATTCTCATTATTCCAAAGCTCTCTTAAAGTTTTACAGTCTATTCTCGGATAATAGTAAAATCCATTAGTGCTTGCTACGGTAGATATCTTAATAAGATTCTGATAGCCTTCTGATTTTTTAATGAAGACTATTATCTTGTGCTCTTTCTCTCTGGATTCAGCTGTTTTATTATTGATGTCGTCGCAGACAGTCAAGCGAAGGCCAAAAGTAAAATCTAATTTGGCGTCTTCACAAGATTTGCAAGCTTCAAGGAAGCCAGAAATAGAATCATCTACTAAATATATTTTACTAAGATTTAGTTTTTTAGCAATGTCTATTACAGAACTCGGTTCATCAGGCTCGCTTGATCCGGCTTTCGCAAGAGTTAGAACAGATTTGCCAAGACTATAGTGAGACTTAAATAAAGGGACAGCCGAGTACATGATGGATTATGGCGTGGTTTTCGGAGAGAGTCAATCAGAAAGTTGGGTCATCCTTGCGCCAGAAGGGGCAGCCTTTGTAGTCTTTTTTGTTTATTAACTTTACCTTTGCATCATTAATTAGATCTTCTTTTTTAAATGAAGACTTTATAAATTTATCATTCTCGTCAACCCCAACGTAATAAGTAACTGGAGATCTCGACGGGCAAATCCACTTGCCGGGGACATCGCTTCCACACATCCATTTTTTCTTTGGCGAGCTTGCAGCAAGATTTTCGATAGCTTTCTTTTCATCAAAAGAAGAAATATAACCAGCTACATAACTTAGATAGGCCTTAAAACCTTCTAGCTGTTCTGCGGTTGGTTTCGGGGCTTCTTGAATCGGTTGCTTTTTAAACTTAAGAAATATAAAAGATACGTCAGGAATGTGCCCCTTAGTTTTAAATACAGCTAAAGAATACATCAAGTTTTGAAGATTGAAGTCAATTTCTTCTTTAGAGAATTTTCCCTTGCTTGATTTGTAGTCGTATATTTTATATTCTGTGTCGCTGAATTTTGCGAGCTTGTCGATGAAGCCATTGATGATGTAGTCTTCTTCTTCTAGCTTGAACTCAGACTCTGCTTCTACAAGTAACGCTCCGTTGCAAAAAAAGTCGCTTTGAAGACCAGTCTGAATCATGTTATAAATCAGATCTAGATTTTCTTCATCATCTACTTTTAGTTTTTTAGCGTGTTTTAGAATAAGTCTATGAATAGCTGGGTTTTTAATCACGCCAGCTTTACCAGAGCATAGATCTTCAAAATATTTCTTGTGTCTGTCAGTTAAGAGAAGCTCAAAAATTAAATGGCAGATTGTTCCTCTAGATGCGCCAGAGTTTGATGTATCTGGCAGCTTAAGGATATATTTAGTATAGTAAAGCCAACTGCAACCTTCGGCAGTTTTGATTTTACTAGCGCTTAGCTTTACTTTTTCTACGTTGCTCATTGGATAGAATTATACCAGTTAAAAACTAAAGATCTATCTTTTAAATGCATTTCTCCAAAATCTTTTGCTCCGAAAGGAAGCTTGATTTGCACTTGACTTGGATCAAAGTAATTTAAAAGCCTTTGCTGCGCTGATTCTGCCGCCAGATTTCCGGCAGCATTATTAAAAGAGTCGTCGTTGAAAGCAATGATAATTTTTTTAGGATTATAGCCAATCAAAGAGTAAATAATTTTAGGAGAAAGGTTTAAACCAAAAGAAACAATAGAATTATTAATTCCATTTTCTCTAAGCGCCAGCATATCGCCTATGCTTTCTACTAAGATAATTATTTTAGAAGACTTGATGTCTTTAGCATTAACCTTTAGCGGGAAGGCCCACTCTTTTTTATCTCCAATAAGCTTCCACTTAGGTCGTCCTTCTAGACTTGTTTTAGAAACATCTCTCCCAGCGAATCCGACTATCTCATCTTTGCAGTTAAAGATGGGAAAAACATATCTATTAAACATCTTGCCTGTAGAAGCAACGCCTCCTTGGAACGGTTGCAAGGTTTGAGTTGAAATACCTCTTCCTTCCCAATAAGAATCGTCTCTTGAGAGCTTTATTAATAAAGATTTATCGAAAACAGTAGTTTGGGTGGTGGTGACTCTTTGCTGGTGGTCTTCAGAATAAGATGTGTCTATCCCTTTCTCAGAAATCCACTTTTTAGCATCGTCAATCGTTTTAAGTTTTAGGGTAAGTTTTACTAAATCTTCAATAGAACCGCTAATGTTTTCTTTGAAGTCCACCCATTGGCCAGAATTCTTCCAAATTCTAAGAACATTATCGTTACCGGAATCTCTATAAAGAGGTCTTGTCCGATATTCTCGGCCATGATCAGTTAAAACATATCCTATGTCAGTAAGTATTTTTCTTACAGATTCGCAGTCATTCATAGAACTTCGCCATCGCCAGAATCATCAAGCTCAGGTTTCAACGCTCTCGCAGACAGAATATCCTCAAGCGTTCCAGTCTCTTGAACATTAAAATTATTAATGTTAAAGCTTATATAGTTAGGCATATATTTAACTTTTTTGCCTTCTTGGATTCTGACTAAGTCGTGATGGCCAGCAGAATCTTTTCCTTGAAAGCGGGTGGCAAGCGGTATGAGCTTATGAGAACCAAATTCTGGGCCGTCGTCAGCTATTTCTTCAACACTTTTGCGTCTAAAAATAGCTACAAATGAAGCGAACCATTGCAACCGATCAGACTGAGAGATCGCGCTGCTATCATCAACGCCGCTTTCTGCGCTACGATTTAATTGGCAAGCAGTAAGAATGGGAATATTAAGCTCAGAGCAAAGCTCCTTTAAGGCATTGACTTTTTCGCCGATTAGCTGATATTCTTGTTTATTCTTATCTGATTCTCCGGTTAATTTAATATAATCGTAAACAACAACACATTGATTGCCACGACCTACCTTCGAGAAATACCAGCGCTTGACAATAGAAACAACCTCTTCAATTGGTTTGCCTGCGACTTGTAAATGATCGACTTGATTATTAAGAGCACGAATTTTATCCTTACTTTGCTCAAACTTTTGATATAGATTATTGTTCTTTTTCCAGTTTCCAGTTTCAAGATACCATACTGGAATTCCAGTCAAAGATGAAGCTATTCTAAACTTCATATCTATGGTAGACATTTCTGTATCAAGAACCAGCGCCTTGCATCCTTTGTTAATTGAAGTAATTTTGATGGCGAGATCATTTAGGATCGTTGACTTGCCATGCTTTGGCCTGCTTACCCAAGCATACAGATTGCCGGGTCGAATTCCGCCATAGAGGCGATTAAAGTTCGCGTAAGGGCTTGTTAGGCCTGTGTCTTCGATGGGGTTGTTGCCGCGCTCTTCAATAATTTCAATGACATTATTAGTTATGTCTTCTGGTTTATTATTTTCAGAGGCGTAGGTGCAAATTTTGCTATTGTAAATCTTATCAGATTCTGTAATGATTTCTTCAATTGGCTTTTCGGCGCAAGAATTAGCAAACTTTTTGATCTCGTCCCCGGTCTGCTCGATTTCTCGCCTGACGCGCAGTTTAAGCAACTCTTTAGCGCCTTCAATAAGACCAGCCTGAGAGGTTGGTATCAAACAGATGCTGTTAACATAACTAAAGATATCAATAGATTGATCCTTAAATGTAATCCCAAGATTCTTGCATTTTTGAGAAATCAAGATCTTGTCAATCTGCTCGCCTTTGTTAAACGTTTCCTTGAAGACGCAGAAGATGGTGTAATGCACATCATTAATAAAATCACTTTCATTAATAAAGCTTTCTATGTCAGCGAAAGAAGCTGGATGTCTGATAAGACCAGACAAGACGTATTTTTCTACCTGTAGCGAGTATATGGCCATTAAAGAATTATATTAAATTTATCCTTAAAAAACTGAGCGGAAAGATTTTTGACTTCGTCTTCATAAATTTCCACAAGTTGGAACTTATTTATAGATAGCCACTTCTCTTTAGCTACATCTCTTTTAATAGATTTAAGATAGTTTAGACGAGACTCACCATGAAAAAATTTATTATATGAAGTGTGTTGCTTGCCGTGTACTTCAACGGCTATTCTGAGGGTAGCGTTGACGATATCTACTTTCAGTCTAGAGCCAAAGACGGGAAACTCTTCGTATACTATATGATTTTTCCAGTAAGTCCTTAAGAATTGCTTTGTGTTGAATTGTACTTTGGATCGAGAATTAGCGTCCCAGTCAATCAAATATTGAGAGACATTTTTGCTAACTATCTTTCCGTACACATTGTAAAGCTTCACTTTTTAAGAGCGCTTATAAATTTATTGAATAAATACTGTGTAATGTCTTGATGCTCTTCAAGGAAATTTTTAAGATTGGCCTCGCCTTGATGTTGTTTTGGCATCTCAAGACTATTGTCAGCAAGTTCTTTGATAAGCTCGTCGGTAATGGTAATCCACGCTCCTTTGGCGTGGGCAAATTCCCAAGCTAAAAGTTGGTCTACGATTTCGTATTCCACCCAAACACTAGAGCCGTTAGAGCGTCCATATTTGATTGGATAGCGGACCTCTCTACCAGACTTTTCATTAGGCGTCTTTCTAAAGACTATCTTGCACCAATGACCAACAGGGTTGCCATCGCCTTTAGCGTTAGCATAAATAAAATCTTTATTCCACCGCTGCTGGAATTCAAGGATCCAATCGGAGTAGTGCAGAGCAGCATTTCCGCCGCTTGCGTTAGTGACCTTTGGGTCGCCTTTCTCGTACGGGTTAATCTTGATCGAAGATCTAACTTGAGAAATAATGAAGCAAATATGGCCTCTAGAAGAAAAGGCCGCAGCCATCTTGCGCAACAGATCTGATGTGAGCAAAGCCGCTCCAGCGGTTTTGTTCGCTTCAGTAGCAGACTTGGCTAGATCATTTCTGGGAACCAAAGCGTCGAGGCTATCAATTATAAAAAAGTAAATGTTGCCTTCATCATTATCTTTAATCAATTCGCGCATTGTGTCGGTCACAAACTCATAATCGTTTGTAGGAATGACTCGCCATTTTGCTGGATCTGTATCAACACCAGACCTAGCGACCATATTTTCGCTAAGACGGCCCTCTGATTTGATATAAATAATACAACCTTTCTCAGGGTGCAATACTTGAAAATTACGGGCGAAGGCAAGAGCGTTGCTGGTCTTGCCGCCTTCAGTGATTCCAGAAGACCGTACTATACCGGGGTGAATGCCGCCGCCCATTTCAATATCGAGAGTCAAGCTGCCGCTGCTGACGATATAATCAATATTATTATCAAAAGCATAATGGTGATCTTTGTTGCGGCTTAGGATGCTATCTAGAACCTTTAGTTTTCCTGAAGCGTTTGATTCTTCTGCTACTTCTTGCACTTCTTTCTTGGGTCTTGCCATATTATTTTTTGTTAAAAAGATTTAAGAACTCTTTGACTGAGGTTGGTTTTTTATTTACTTCGACTTCTGGGGCAACAGGTTTATCTTCTAGAATTATTTTCTCCTTTTCAAAAGAAAGGGATTGATATTTTTTGATGTCTCTTAGAAAATTTTTCCCGTTTTCGCCCAAAAACCAAACAAGCGATATAACTTTGGTCCTGCCTCTAAGGCTCATGAGCCACTCAAAGCCATGCTCTTTAATAAGCATATTTGCGATTCGCATCTCGTTAGGCCAATTACAAGACTTAGTTTCTAATAAAAAATTTATGATTAATTGTTGTTGCTTGCTTAGACTTCTGGGCTTTTTGGTTTTCGCAGTCACCCGCCTAGTATTGCCTGATCAAGCCGATTTGTCAAGGAGAGATATGTCGTGGGCGACCATCTTTTTCACCAGACCTTGGAAATCAGTTTTTGGAAGCCAATTAAGTTCTGTTCTGGCTGGCGTAGAGTCTCCCATCAATAAATCGACTTCTGCTGGTCTGTAAAATTTTTCATTTACTTTAATTAAAACAGAAGACAATGGATCATTTGCGATGGCGTACTTTGTAGAAATACTATATTCTTCTAAAATTCCAGTTCCGTGCCAAACTCCTTCAATTCCAATTTCATTAAATGCAATTTCAATAAATTCTCTAATAGAATGAGTCTCGTCGCTAGAAAGAACATAATCTTTTATGTTTTTAAGTAAATTTTTACTATAAGATTCTTCTCTATAAAGTTCTGGTTGAAAATCTTCTTTTCTATAAATTTCTTGATTTAACATTTTCCATACACCATCAACAAAATCTTCAGAGTCGGACCAGTCTCTTTTAGCATCTAAATTACCTAATTCTATCGGATTAAATGTCTTATTATTTTTAAGAGCGTGATATATTCTAGCAACACCCTTTGTTATCTTTCTGGTTACAAACTCTTCTCCTCTCTTAGTTCCTTCGTGATTAAAAAGAATTCCATGTATAGCGTATAAGTTATAAGACTCTCTGTAAACTTTAACAGCATGTCTTGCAGCAGCTTTGGATGCACCATATGGACTCCTTGGGCGGATGGGGTGGGTTATGTCTTGGGGAATAGCAGAAACGTCGCCAAATTCTTCACTAGATCCAGCAGAGTAAAATCGGCAGTTTGGCTTAAATCTTCTTATAGCTTCTAAGCATCTTACTACGCCTGTAGCGTTAGTGTCGAATGTCTGAAGCGGAATATTCCAACTACATCCTACAAAACTTTGAGCAGCAAAATTAATAAAATAATCTGGCTGGATTTCTCTTACTAGATTATCTATGCTTACGCTATCCGAAAGGTCTCCATAAACCAATTTAAATCTAGAATCTCCAATAAAATTTAAACAATTTATAAAATTTGGATTAGAGCTTCTTCTAATCATTCCATAAATTTCAGCGGTAGTATTTTTTAATAAATACTCCACCATATTGGCGCCATCTTGGCCAAGTATGCCTGTGACAATAATTTTCATTAGAATTCAATTCTGCCGAGGATGATATCTTTTAACATTACCCAATCTGCGGCTTTAGCCCAAATAGGATTCTTAAAAGCAGCTGGCTTATTTTTCTCAATGAAAAAATGACCGCTCCATGCAAATGGGTACACTACGAAAGGAAGAGCTATAAACAACGGTAAGAAAAACAAAGACTTCCAAAACACCAAATAAACACACGCAATAAAATAAGCAATCGTGACTAATTGCCCAAGAACATGAAGTCTTCTGTTCCATTTATTTTTGTGCAAAGTCAAATACATTTGGTAATATTCTTTGAATGTCATAAATTATTTTTTAATAAATCACTTGATGAATATATTTTAGGCAAATCTAATACGATTTCAAAAATATTATGAGCTTTACATGTTTCAGATTCTGCCGATACGAGGTTGCCTTCCTTTCTATCTCCGCTATTAAAAAAGTACATTTTATATTTAGGAAACATCTCTCTTATTTTAATTAAAGTAGCGCATTGAGTTTTATCTTTGTCAATGGAAATAGTAGCTATATCAACAGATTTTAATCTAGAAACGATTTTTCTTCTATGCTCTTCGTCCATGAAGCGCTTGCTTCCTTTCAAAAAAACTTGTAAATCGCTATTGACTATAGCTATCAAAAGGTCGCAATTATCTTTTGCGCCATCGATATATTCTATATGTCCATAGTGTATTGGATTAAAATATCCAGATACGATACCGACTCTAAAATCATTTAATGGATGATCCATATGAATTATCAAAGATTGTATAAGCTCCATTATAGTCAAAATCAAATTCTAAAATATTATCTGCAAAAATTTCTGATATTTTTTTCTTAACGGAGGGGTCGCATAAAACCAAGACGAATCCACATCCTCCAGCTCCTAGCAATTTAGCTCCATAAGCCCCAGCGTTCATACATGAAGATATTATAGACTCAACAGATTTGGTAGAAACATGGCTGGAAATTTTAGATTTTTCGAGCCAAGCATTGTACATAAGATTTCCCATAGATTTAATGTCTTCGGAAAGTAAATGATTATAAGCTTCGTAAGCCAATTTCAAGATTGGCATTTTATCTTTATTTTCGTGAGATTTAGCTACGTTATCAGAAATTCTTTGCTCGTTAGAATAAATTAGAATCATTGAATCGCGGAGATGCTGCTTGAATTCATTTGTGATTGGCAATGGTTTTACAAAGAAGTTTCCATTTTTTTGTATTTCTATCGTATTTAAACCGCCATACGCTGCCCAAATCTGGTCTTGGATTCCTCCGCTTTCTTTGAGAATATTCCTTTCTATTTCTATAGCATCTTTTGCTATTTGTTTTTTTGATATTTCTTTGCCTAAAAAGGTTCTTAAAAGATGGCTCATGCCGACGCAATAAGAAGAAGAGCCTCCTAGGCCAGTTCTAGATGGAATATCAGAAAAAGAGATAAATTCTATTGATCCATTTACTCCGAAATATTTTAAAGTTTCTCTGATCAAAGGATTTTCTATATCTCTTAAATCTTTAACTCGTTCAAACTTAGAATAACTTATGGTGCTGGCTTCTGATAAAATTTTAGGCTTGTTTCTGATAGAAAGATATGCATATTTATTGATAGCACACCCGAATATAAAAGAGCCATGCTGCTCATAAAAATCAGCATAGTCGGTTGATCCGCCAAAAAATGATACTCTAAATGGAGATTTGACTAAAATCATGAAGGTAAATCATTTACGATAGAAGTAAGCTCTGTAATTCGCTGTTTTGGAAGTTCTGGGTAGTTTCCAATGTACCAGCCAAAGTTATGGCAGTGATCAGTTATTGGAAAATTAAGATAACTATTTCCAAATAATCTCTTAAGATAGGGTTGACGTAGTTGGTTGCCTCCGCCAGACAAACCTCGCCTAAACTCAATACCTGCATTGCGCAATGCTGTTTCTACATTAATTCTTAATGCCCAATCTGGTTTTTTTAGAATTAACGTGAAAGCGTAATTAGAGTTGCCTACTCTGTCGAAATCAACGAAAAACTTTTCTGGGTTTAAATTATTTAAAAATATATCTAAATTTTCTGCTCGTATTTTATTATTTTCGTCTAGATTTTGTATTTGATTTAGGGCTAATATAGCGTTGATTTCTGTTGATCTAAAATTATGAGCAGCTTCTAGGAAAACGAAATCTTTATTAAGATCTGGATGTTCATTTAAAACTTTTTGCTTTAAACTTTCGTCCGTGGTTTCTCTAAGCATGCCGTGAGATCTAAAAGCTCTAATTAATTGATATATGTCATGATTATTTGTGCTTATCATCCCTCCTTCGATAGAGGTCATGTGATGGGCATAATAAAATGAAAAATTAGAAATATCACCAAATGTGCCGACTTTTTGGCCTTTGAATGTGGCCCCATGAGACTCACAAACATCTTCAATCAATAAGATATTTTTTTCTTTGCAGATTTGGATTAGCTCATCTGAAATACCGTTGTATCCAAGGATATGTATTAAAATAATAGCTCTTGTTCTGGGTGTGATTTTCTTTTTAACATCTTCGATATCGAGGGCAAGGTTGTTTAATTTAATATCGCAAAAAACAGGAGTAAAATCATTTTGCAAAACGGCAGCGACGTCTGAAACCCACGCCATAGGGGGAACAATGACCTCTCCTCCTTGAGGGAATTTATGCTTAAGATAAAGCAAAGATAGCTCATTCGCTGCGCTGCCCGAGTTCACCATCACGTTGTATTTAGTACCCAACCATTCGCCCCACTTTTGCTCAAACTCTTTTACTTTCGAAGCGTTGGTAAGAATAGGCAGCGGGTCTTGAGACAAAAAATCAATAATAGCATTCGCGTCTGAGCGAGAGATATTGTTGTGCATTAATGGCCATTTTATATTCATAGTCTTATGTTGGGATAGTTTTTCTCGAACCAGTCGTAACTAATTTTAACAGCTTCTTCGATGTTTGTAAAATTAAAATTTGGAAATAAGCTGTTGAATAAAGATAAATCGGATTGTCGATTTCTTTGGCCGTTGGGTTTAGCACCATTGAAAATGACCTCTCCTGCAAATCCTGAAGCTTTAACAAGCATATCTACAATATCTTTTATAGAATACTGTTTGTTTCCAGCTATAGTTAGTCTTTCAGGTATGTTGCTTTTCTTTAGCAAATCAACCAAAGCTAGGGCAAGATCATCGGCAAAAATAAACTCTCTAAGGGACTTGCCGTCTCCCCAAACTTCTAGGTTAGAGTTGTTTTTTTTGGCTAAATAAATTTTGTGTATTAAGCTCGGAAGAACATGCCCGTGTTGCAAATTATAAAAATCATGAGTTCCAATTATGTTGGAAGGAATAATAGAGCAATAATTTTTAATATTGTGCTGGTGTTTGTAAGCTCTTATTTGAACATCAACCATTCTTTTCGCAAAAGCATAGGCAAAATTTCCAGAAAATGGAGGCCCATTATGCATATTCTCTTCTTTAAGAATTTGAGAGTCATCTGGGAAAACGCAAACCGAAGAAAATGCTAAAAGTTTTTCTACATTATATTTCCACGAATAGTGTATTAGAAAAGAATTAATTAAAATATTTTGATAAAAATAGTCAGCGTGGCCGATCATATTGCCACCAATTCCACCTACTTTAGCGGCGGTATGAATGACATAATTTGGCTTATAGTTTAAAAAGAGAGACTCGACTTGGCTTTCTTTAGTTAAATCGCAATCTTCTCTGCCGACAAAAATAAAATCAAATTGTGGATTTTTTGATGCAATTTTTTTGATAGCATTGCCGACTAATCCATTGCCTCCTGTTACTAGAATTTTCATTGTTTAGTGGCCTCTACATTTAAGCTCATTAATTTTCCTTCTATTATATCGTTGATTCTTCTTGATTTATAGGAAATTTTAGGCATATAAGATTGGCTATAATCATCAATATAAAAATGATCAGTTTCTCTCCAGTCGTATCTGCGTACATTTTTAAATCCACATTGTTCCAAGTCATTCTTTAGAGAATGAAAATCCCATCCAGTGTAATGGATATCGTATGGATGCTTTTGAGAACCATATATAAAAGATCTAAGCTCTGCAATATTTCCAGTTTGTTTATAATAATCAAAAACAGCTTCCAAATCGGGAACGGCTATTCTGAGAACACCTTCTGGCTTTAATATAGAATTCCATCTTGCAAAAGCTTTTTTAGCCTCATCCAGTCTAGCATGCTCTAAAACATGACAGGCATAAATTAATTCCGCTGAATTATTTGAGATTTTTTCTAAAGAGAAAACATCGTCAACTAAGTCTGGATTTACTTCTTCTCGTATGTCTATATTAGTATAGCCGTGAATTTTTTTGCGATAACAGCCTAGGTGCAGTTTCATATTTTATAATTTCTTCTTGGCCAATAATTTGGTTGGTCTTTCCAATTATCAATGCTCACGTTTCTAATAAAATTTTGTTGAGAATATATTTGAGCGAATAATGGCGCGTCATTTTCATAATGAGCCCCAGATATAATAGGATCGTTTGGAGTCCAGTCTGCGCTAAAAACTTTAGTTGGAGAAAGGTAAATTTTGCCACCTAAAGCTTGAGTTCTATAAGCAAAATCATGAGTATTAAAATTTATATGCTCGAATCTACAATCCAAACCTCCAATTGATATAAAATGGTTTCTGTTATATAAAAACACTGGCGCTATTTTCCAATCTTTGTTTACATGCGGAAATCTTTGGTCTGGGTGGGTGTATCCGATCCAATAAGAGTCATCTTTGTCTTGAGAGCCTGTAAATCCTTGCCCTTCCGAATATCTTAGCGTCATTCCGTCCAAAGATGATTTTCCAATCATAAATTCGACGCATTTACCAAGAGAGCCTGATTCTAAAATAATGTCATCAGGAAGCCAACATAGATATTCTCCAGAAGATAAAATCGAAGCTATTTGCAAACATCTGCTGGGGTGTCCAAAATCTCTTACGTATTTAAAATTTAATTTGTCGTTAAAAAAAGAACTTGGTAAGTTTGGGCCTATAGCGACCATTTCAAACTGATAAGAACCTAAAGAATCCTTAACGCTTTCATAAATTTTTTGCCAATTTTGAGGTCTTATTCCTGGTATTATAACTGAAAGTTTTATCATATTATTTAAAGAAAACATGATTGATGTTTTCGTAACTAAACTCTTCTTTTGAAAGATAAAAGCCTTCTAATAAAAATTTCTTTAATCTTTCTGGATTTTTTGAAAATCCATTTTCATCAAATTTAGATTCATCATGAATTAGTATATTTTGGCATTCCTCATAACCGAACCCGCATTCTTTCGCTTCTTGGCTATTAACTGCGTCCATTATAGTTTTTTTGCTAAAATTTATCGTGTGTTGATATCCAGGGACGCCTGCTCTTTCTGGCCTAAATCCAGAGCTTCCTCCATCCATGCTGGTGAAATGGTTGACTGAAACATCTTTATGAACAACGAATTTTTTATTTAAACAAGAATTAATGAAAGTGAAAGTGCCTTCCGTAGAGTGAGAGGCAAAAATATCAGGCATTAATCTGTTATCAAAAGACTCAAATATAGAATTGTCAAAAATCTGAAGGTGTAAATTAACTGTTTTGCCAATTGGGACGGTAAAATTACCATTTTTAAACATTGCTTGGCTGCATTCGAAATCCTGCTCCGGAGTTGGATTATGATAAGGAGACCATCCCGGAACATTTTGGCCGAACCAAAGCCAATAGCCAGCGTCACAATCTACTCTAGAAGCGGTCATTCCGTTTGGTCCAGACTTATGCAAATCATACAATTTAGACAAAGTATTTAAATCATTTGACATATCAATACCAGAATCAACATATAAGTATCCATCGGATTTGCCAATATGAGCTACTGAGCTTTGAACGCTTTTATTAAAAGTTATGTTTACAGGTAAAAGTTCGTCTATAAAGCTATAAGAAATTTTATTTTTAAATTCGTTTATAAGTCTGTTTTTTGTTTTATTGGAGTTTAAGCAACTAGACAAAACAACTCTAAAGTCATCAAATTTTTGATTAAGAATGCTATTTATTGAAGAAATGTATCTTTCTACATTTTCATTGCCGGATATTCCGCATGTATTAAAAATTATTGTTAATTTCATAAATTTGAGACGCAAACAGTTTATTAATTATAGTTTTCCAAAATATATCAGACGAATATTTTTCTCTATATTTTTCATATCCTTTTCGAGCTATGTCGATTCTGTGCTCTTCGTTGTTTAAAAAATATTTAATTTTGCCTAAAGCATCTTGGGGGCTGTAAAACTCAACGTATTCTTCATTTGGAATTAATAATTTTTTTGTTTCGCTATTAGCCTTTTCCAAAAGCAAAGATTTAGAAGCCAAAACTTCAAACACTCTTCCTTTAACCTGATCAAATCCGAAAGGGTGCAGTGGGAAATTAAGATTTATTTTGCTTCTTCTTATCAAAAATGCATATAGCTGAGGGCTTAGCCTTTCTTCCGCTTGCCCGCCTCTAATTGATATTGCATTTAGTTTTTTAATTAAAAAATTTAAATATTCTATTCTGTCTTCCTGATGCTTGCTGCCAGAAAAATTAACATCTATATTTTGTTCGTCTGGGCAAAATAAAAATTGATCTTGAGGAACCCACATAGATAAATGCTTATTTGAATATCCAATTTTAATAGATGGATTATCCCAAGAGATGTGAAGATCAGATAAACTGTCAAGTTCTTTTATTTTTTCTATAGCCCAGCCAGCAGTATCTGGCCACATAAAACATTGCTTTATTTTAGCATTTTTAAGAGCTTGATATGTTTTTATTGTTGGATTTCTGGGGTCAGTGCCTAAAAGAGAATAAAAAACAACGGATACGTTATTGTATAAACAGTAGTTTAAGATTATTTCATCTACATGTTTTCCATAAATAGAATACGATTCATCTATGTGAATTGTGTTCCAGGAAAAATCTTCACCTACGGCCGAGTTAAATGTATTGAATAAATTGTGAAAATTATTTGTGAATGAAAGCTGCGGGCAGCCATTGAACCACTTTTCAGTTACAAATAGGATGTGATGTTTTTCTTTCATTTTTTAATTTTAGGATTTCTTGCTCTGAAATATAACTTTTTCCTTCATCGTATACGTAAGGCATGCCTTTGAAATAGTTTTTAATAATTCTATATGTATTCACATAGCTTTCTCCAAAAAATTTTACTTTTGTATCTTCCAAAATTAAATCTTCATGTGGTATTGCTAAAATAGGATCTCCAATAATTAAAGCTTTGTCGTACTGCACTATTGGTTCGCCATTAAAATACAAAAAAGCCCCAAGCCACCAGTCATGACATATTTTTACGCTTGGATGGAAAAGAATGCCACCCAAAAAATTATCTACGGTTTCCCTAGAAAATATTGGGAAACATGGAACATTAAACGGCGGACAAATAATATAACAATCTGTTAATTTTAATATATCAGGATAGGACGGTTCTTTTTCAAATTTTGTAATATTAATAGGGCTTGTTTTATCTCGCAGCATTCCAGGCAAAGTTGTTATCTTAAATTTTTTATTTTTAAATAAATCAGACTCAAGAAAATCAATTGTTCCGTAAATGTCTCCATGCAAAATAGCATCATCTGTAAAAATAAAAATATATTTACCAGAAGAATATTTATAGCAAGTATTATAAGCATAACAAGATCCAGATAGCTTATCGTCTTTTATCCATCTGACTCTGCTGTCTCTTATTTCATCTTGGTGGCATATTATGATTTCGTATTTTAATTTAGTATCTATCGCACAAATGGAATCAACAGATTTTCGAGCGTAGTCATCATACGGTTTTTTAGAGGCAATTAAAAAAGAGAAATCCATTATCTTTAATTGCAGTTTTTATTTTTCGTTATAAAAATCTCCCCACTCAACTAAAATAGTTGATTTGCCATCGGTTCTATTTAAAGCTTTTTCATAAGCTGGAAATATATCTTCTGGCTCGTCAAGCCTAATTACTTCTACATTTTTGAGCATAAGATTAAATGCATCAGTGAAATCGCCAACGTGTTGATGCTGCGGATGAAGAGGTCTTTCCGAACCAATTCCAGTTCTAATAATTGCTTTAGTTTTAAAATCAGAAATCATTGGGATCTTATCTAAATGATTAACTACTTGATTTGTGGCGAGCAAAAAGAAATTCCATCGTGGATAGATGCTTATTGGAATTTTGCCAGATAAAGCAAAGCCATTTGTCATTCCAGCTTGCAAATCTTCGCAAACAGGAAGCTCTAGTTTTTTATTATTTGGTACATCTTTTAAAGTGTTGCTCATTGCTGTGCCAGCATACTCAACAGCTTGGCCAATAAATAAAGTGTCCGGATGAGCCGCTAGATAATCCATTGATCTTTTTAATTCATCAAAATATTTCATATTAAAATTGAACTCTTTGTCCGGCTCCAGCGTGAGGCCATTTTGTTTCATATTTATAATAGTAAAGATGCTTATTAAATAAGCCTTCTTTGCTAAGTCTTATGGTGTTCCATATTTTCCGAGTATCTGTACAAACAGATTTGCCATTATCTTCTATTATAAATTTGACTGGAAGATCGTGGTTGCAAACATATTTATAACACTCTTCGAAACATCCTGTCTCAGATGTCATGTCGCCGACAAAACAATACACCCATCTTCCATCACCATTCATTTTTGACGCCATACCTATTCCTACCGCGATAGGAAGAATGCCGGTTACGATAGCTGAAGAAAAAATATTATACTCTGGGAAACAAAGAGCTATAGATTTTCCGTCCATTATATTTTGTTTTAATTCTTCTGGAGGCACTCCTTTAAGCAGGCAGTGATAATGACTTCTCCAGCTGCATAGAATCCAATCTTTAGGATTTATGTTTTTAAATATTTCTATTATTTCTTTCTCATTTCCATTGTGAAGATGAATCGGAGCCTTTATTTTGCCTGAATTAAATTCTTTTGCGATGTCTTCTTCAAAATCTAATAAATCTTTTTCAGAATATTGTTTCATTTTAATTATAGATTTTTCTAACTATTTTTATCTTTAACATGTCTTTTATATTTTTTACAGCGTTTTCCCCAAATTTATTTTTTATTCTATCCAAAAAAGCGCCAGAAGAGTGGTATTCGGAAAAAGCCGAATCCCTGAATTTTAACACTTCTTCAGCGGACAACGATTCTGTTGGCAGGGGAAGAGTCTCGTAGCCATGAAAAGAATATCCTTCATAAGAGTCTGGCAATTTTGTATTTTTTAAGATAGCATCTTTATACAATTGACTTCCTGGTAATGCCATGGCGGCATAAGCATTCCATCCAGATGTACATAAATCTTTAGAAAAGTCAAGAGTTTTACGCATGCTTTCAACAGTGTCTCCGGGAAGGCCAAATATATAATTCGCCATTACTTCAATGTTAGCGTCATGGATTTGAGATATAACTCTTTTAATGTCTACATCTTCGAATTTTCCTTTAGATACTTCTAGTCTTACTGTTTTATCTGCGCTTTCTATGCCGAGGGCCAGCCATCTAATTCCAGCAGATCTTACTAATTTAAGAAGCTCAGGATTTCTTACTGTGTCTATCCTTGAATATGCCCACATTCTTAAGTTTTTGCCATAACCTCTATCGCGTAGCATTTCGCAAAGCGGGGCATAAAATTTTTTATTTAATAAAAACATTTCGTCTGTTATTTTTATTGTTCTAACTCCAAGAGAATACAGTTTTTCGAATTCTTTAATAATAAAATCAGGACTCCAATATCTCATGCCGCTATATTTGCCAGCTACGCCTATTTCATCGTTATCATTTCTGTTAATGATATTAATCATGCAAAAACTGCAAGAAAATTGGCATCCTAAAGATGTTTGTATAGCGGCGTATGGTGTTCTATTGTCTTCATTATATTCAGAATGCCATAATGGAGATCTATATAAATCTAGCGGTTTATTTTGATAAGGAAGAAGATCCCAAGCGTAACCAGGTAAGTCTATATCCATCCTATCGTTTGGAACAGATTTTTCTGGAGGGTTTATTGTTATAACTCCATTCTTTCTCCAAATAATTCCATTTATATTTTCTAAATTAGAAAAATCTTTAAGCTTGGCTACATTTCTTAAAGCGTAAACCGCTTCATTCGTAAAAGCAAAATCAATAGAAGGCTCGTCTTTCATTACTTTGAAAGGAACAGCCTGCATATATGAACCTACGTATGAGATTGGAATTTTTACGTCTTTTTCCTTTAAAAAATTAGAAGTATATAATGCCCCAGACATATTGACGGTCCCAGAATTAACATTTTGACCGTAGACGACAAAACAAATCAGATTGGGATTGAGTGCATTTATTCTTTGTAAGACTTTATCGTTATTTAGCTTTTCAGCGTTTATATCAAGAATTCCTACGCTAAGACCTATAGATCTGCAAGATTGAGCTAAAAGTAATGCCCAAGTCGGAGGTTCTATCGCAGAATAGTTTTCAGAAAGGTCTTGGTAAATTCCAGAGGCGTTACCGGGAGAAACAAATAATATATCCATAAATAAATTACAAGTTAGTAAAATCTTTATTTTTATATTTTATTATTTGCTGATACCCATTAATCAATTCTTTTATGCCGGATTCTAGAGAAAAATCTGGAGACCATCCATATGATTCTATTTTTTTATTTGACACTCTATAATTTCTTTGGTCAAAATCTTTTTTGAATTCATTTTGCACGATAACTAATTCAGGAATAAACTTTTTGATAGTTTCTGCTAATTGCAATTTATTTAAATTAGCATCAGAAAGACCTACATTGAAAGCGTTATTATTGCAATTTAGGTATCTATATATCATAAAAGAGAAAGCCTTAGAAACATCTCTTACATGAATATAATTTCTGATAAAATGAGATTCAAAAAGAACAAGATATCCATCAGTCAAAGATTTAAATACAAGATCGTTAACTAAAAGATCCATTCTCATTCTATAAGACATACCAAAAACAGTAGCTAGTCTTAGAGCAATTCCATTTCCAGAGTCAAGAAGCGCTTTTTCGGCATCGCATTTGGTTTCTGCATAAAGAGATAGGGGTTTGAAAGGACTACTTTCTGTAATTATTTCAGAAGATGAGCCATATTGACTATTAGTATTAGGCAATATGATTCTTTGGTTTTTACTAGAAAATTTAATTATATTTTTTATTTGATTTAGATTTATATCGATTGCGGCTTGGGGATTGCTTTTGCAAGCTGGCATTCCAACAATAGCTGCCAATGGTATAATTACATCATTTTCACTTACAAGTTTTTCTAAAAGAGATTTTTCTCTAACGTCTCCCAGTACAAATTTAAACAGTTTATTAGAAAAAAATCCGCTCAGAGATAACTGATTATAGCATAAATTATCTAAAATAGTTACTTCGTTACCTTCTTTAAGTAAGTTTTCAGTTAATACTGAGCCTAAATATCCCGCGCCCCCTGTGATTAAAATTTTCATATTATGTTTTCTAGAGCTTTTCTCAGAAGATTTTTACCTTCTTTATAATTTTTAAGCCATTTAGTTGTTTGTTTTTCTTCACCTATTATATCAGAAATATATTTAAAACACAAAAATTTAAGTTCTTTTTGCATGCAAGTTTTGGCGAGAGCCGCCGCCTCCATATCGACACAATTTGCATAAATTTTTGGTTTTTCAGTTACAAAATTATCAAAAGTGCAACATGTTTTTTTATTAATTCCAAATACTATTTGCTCTTGTATATATCCGGGATAGTCTAATTGGCCGTCTATAAAAATACCGCATTCAACAATTGATCCAATTTCGCAATTTAATCCTCCAGCAGATCCTAAATTTATAACAATATCTATTTTTGGATTAAGATTTAAGTAATTACACAAACCAATCGCAGCGTTTACTTTGCCGATTCCAGTGTAAATAATTGGAAAATCTTCGTCAAATGGAAACTCTTCTTTTATCGCAGAGACTATTATAAAATTTTTCATTTATCTCTTTCAGAAAGGATTGGATTGTTTATAGGCCAAAAAATATTATATTTTGGGTCGTTCCATTTTACATGCATCTGGTCTTTTTGCGCAACGTATTCATGCGTAAATTTATAATGAAATAAGCATTCTTCACTGACACATAAATGCGCATTAACGCACCCATTCGGTACAAGCACTTGGTACTTATTATGTTCTGTGAGAGTAAATGTTTGATGTTCACCGAATGTTTCAGAATCTTTCCTTAAGTCTATGACGGCAAAGTATATTGATCCTTTCAGACACTCTATAAGTTTCCATGTAAAAATATCTCCATGAAATCCACGCAAGACATCTTTTCTAGATTTAGAAAAACTATCTACTATAAATTTGGGGCTTGCTTTCGACCACCTTTCGCTAGAAGAAAAAATTTTTTGATAGGAGCAGTCGTTGTATCCTTCAAAATTTTCCCCTCTAAAATCGCTAAAAGTTTCTGGCTGAAGAACAAAAAGGTCTTTTATTTTGCAGTTATTCAAAGAACTTAGATTCAGAATTTTCATTTATATAATCTATTAGTAATTTAGCTTCTTTAGATACATCAAAAGTCAGTGGGTTTATTACATTAGAAAAAAATTTATGTCTATATTCTTCGGCTACTTTATCAGGAGAACAAACCGCAGAAACAGTATTATGCAAAATATGATCTATTTTTATTTCTTGTAAATCTATAATTCTTTCTATTTCTTTATAGAGTCTGTATATAGAAGTGTCTCCTCCTAAAGTTTTAAAAGATTCATACATGAAAAACCCTAAAACCTCGGTCGCTTTTTTGGAAATTATTGGAAAAGAACAATATCCTGCGGTTATGTCTCTATCTGCGCTATTGCAGTGGGTTTTGCAATAATAAATATTATCAGAAAATCCATGAATTTCCTTGTATTCATTTATTTTATTTAAGGCTATTTCATCCCAGCTTTTAGTTAAAATAGAGATATCATCGTTGCAAACAAAAAGATTTTCTCCTTTTGCAACTCTGACCATTCTGTTGTAAGAGGCAATTAAATTATCAGGCCTTGGACCTCTGATAAACCTTATATCCAGTCCAAAATTATTTTTAGAAATAGCGTGAGTTAGCTCGTCATCGTCATCATAAGTAATAATAATTTCTATAGAATTTTTATCGCTTGTAGTTTGATAGACAGAATTTAAAAAATTTCTAAGTAGGTGAGGTCTATTTCTTGTATTTAGAAATAAAGAAAATTTCATATCAATTTAGTTTTAAAAAGTCAATTAGCTTGTTTTTTTCAGAATAGGCATCTTTGAATCTAAAAACTTTCATAACATTGTCTTTTTCGTATTGATTAATAAAAAATTGATCTCTTATAGTATCCTCGAAATCTCCTAAAACGCAATATGTTGGTATTCTTGACATAGAAGACATTGTTTTAAAGCAGCTGTCTGTGCCAAAAAATTTACAGCAGAGTTTCACTAACTCCAAACAGGATTCAATGCTAATGTCAGTGTGTAGTATATTTTCAGACTGTGGTATTCCGTAAGACTCTAGTTGAGATTTAGATCCAAATATAATATAATTATAATTTTCGCTAATCATTTCTGAAACTATCTCTGGAGATAAATATTTTATAGGTAAATTGAAACGAGAATAAGTGTCGCAAGAAAAATTGCTTCCGAAAGGATGAATACCTATTATTGGTTTTTTATTAGAAAACTTTTTAATAAAAGATTCAGCTTCGTCTTTGAATTGTTGAGAAAAATTAATGTTAGAATAATAACTTCTGGGGCATTCTCTTATGTTGGTGGTAGAGTTTTCTCCATGGTTTTCAAGAATTTTATCTATTTGTTTATCGTGTTCTTCTATAGTATCAAAATAGTAAAAGAAAACATTTTCTGCATTTAAGTTTTTGAAAAAAGATTCGGCCTCTTTAAAATGTGTGTGGACAATAAATTCTTTGGTTTTGTTATTTTGTATAAACCAAGAGCATTGTAAAAAATCGCCCACCCCGCCTCTGACGTAAAATTTCATGTTATTAAAATGTATTAGGGCCTAACTATGGAAATTTCCATAAAATTAGACCCTAATTTTGTAATTTTTTATGTGATTAGCGGATTGGGCAAGCGCCAGTAGCGCACTCAGCCATATCTAGCATTTCAGTGCTGTTGATAGATAAAGAAGATATTGGTTTAACTTTAGACGAAGCTAACAAATATGTTTCTTCGTCAATCTCTTGATAGGGAGCCTGCTTAAATCCGTGGTTTTTAAACAGCAAGAAGCTAACGCTCTTTACATTATGCTCGTAATTTTCCTTAAGCCAAGCTTTTAATGAATCAAGTTCTTCTGGTTTATAATAAGCAGTTACGGACACGGCGTTGTCAGACCAATCTGTTTGAAGCTTTTTCACCATGTCAAGCTGCTTCAAAACGTCCATATCTTTAGCCAAGATTGATCCTTCTGGTGTTTTGCATGGGAAATAAACAACAACAGTATCTCTGTTTTCTGTCCCGTCAAAATTAACAAGAAACTCAACATGATAACCCATGTCCTTACAAATTTGAACTAACGCATCAGAACTAGACATGCGAACTGTGCGCATATAATATTGGCTAAATGCTGGATGTACTCCGGGGGTAGCTCCGCCAAGCAAGCTTAATGTGCCGCTGGGTTTAACAGTCGTGAGCTTAATGCTTTCAGGCCATCCGCGCTTCTTGCTCCAAGCCCTATCAAAAGCGCGAAGAGCAACATAGCAATCATCAAGCCAAGAAAGCTTATCAAGAGACTGACATACACCAGTAATGCCAAGGCCAAGGCGCATGTTCTTGTGAACGATTTTATTAGTTTCTTCATGGATGAAAGGGAGAGAAGCTATTGCTTTTTGAGTTTTATAAAGAAGCTGAGAGCAATCAAGAAGCTCTTCTTTACTAGAGATATTATTTAAATACAGTTCGCAAAGATTGCAGCATTCATAATTAGAAAGGCTAATTTCAGCGCATGGATTGGTCATTTCGCAATTATCTATATCTGTCGGATACATTGCGTTTTGAGAAATGTCGCCATCTTTAATTCTTCCGAATTTTTGAGAAAGCGGTAGATTAAAAAAGCCATAAGGCTCTCCGTTCGCGTATCCGCTGTCTGGGTTTATTTCATAGCCGTTTTTCCAAATTTCTTCAAGAACATGACTGTAGCTATCAGCATAAATAGTATTATTGCTCATAGCTCTCCAGTTTGGAACATTGCCAGTGCCCCAATTCTTTGCTCGCAAATAAAGAATGTCGTCAGGGTCGCCAAGAGCGATTTCAGCACTTCGACGAACATTACCAGCGACAACAATGCTGCCAATTATATTGCAGATATCTAGAACATCGAGCGAACGAAGTTTTTTGCCTTCTCTAGACTGGAAAATTTTTGTGATCTTATCGATTCCATCAATAAGGACTTGTGGGCCGCTAGCTTTTCCCCCAAAGCCTTTGATTGGTTCTCCATACCCTCTGATAAGAATGGTCGAATAAGAAAACGATTTGCCAGTGACATAAAAAGCATCCAAGACTTTAGATAGCAAGTTAACCCAGCCTTCGCGCTTATCAGGGACAATGTAATCAGCATCTTTAGAGCCTTCATGAATAACCTTTACACTTTTCTTTATTTTAGGTAACTCATGAACATCTTCTCTTCGGATACTATAACCAACGCCACCACCAAGCATCAGATTCTCAAAAAGAAACAAAAATGCATTAGGCTCTCGCATTGCTACAGCCCAGCAATTAAGCAATGAATTAGCCCCAAAGCGATCAACTGTAGATGTACCAAGCTGCCAAAGCATTCTTCCGGCAAAATTGCACTTTAGATTAAATACATAATCATATATTCTTTCGGCCTCTTCTTCTGTGTATCCAGCGCCAATCTTTTGCGCCCCATTTACGCAACGCTCTACAGTTTCATGCCACTCTTCGGTAGAGCCATCTTCCTTGAGTCTTGCGTATGTTCTTTTGTAGACAACATAGCCCAAACCATTGAAGCCCCAGTTTGGTTGTTTGCCTTTATATTTTGAAATAAAATCTTTAGATAGAATGCTCATAGGATGATGGTTTACACAATATTCCCGGAAAATAGAATTAGTCAAGCTGAATCTTGGGCATTTCCGAAGGGTTTATCTTGTTTTTATATTTCATACCCCTGCGCTTTTTGGAATATTTTTCTTCTGCTTTTTGACGCACAGGATCAATACCACCGTTTTTTTCAGCTCTTTTGTTACTTAATTCTTGAGAGTAGTCCCAAATTTCTCCAAGTGTGCCTTTCATTTTTCCTGTTTTTTCTATAAACTTTTCAGAAGAATCAACATCAATATCGGCATCAATTTGAGCGTTAGGTACTGTAAAGACTCTTTCATACTTAATTCCATCTTCAGAATGAACATGTTCTTCATTCATTTGCTGAAAAACAGAAACAATTTTGCCGGTTTTAGGGTTCTTAAATAGATAAATTGGCATATTAAATCATTGATAGCAGTTTATTAGCCGTATCTGAATACTTGAATTTTTCTTGGAGTTTTAATCCTTCGTGATTAACTCTATCTGATTCGACCCTCTTAATCGCTTCTTCACAGCCAGCAATGAATTCATCTTCACTAAAATCAAAAATATTTCCCTGGTTGAATGGCGCTCCCTTAGAGAAAAACTTTCCATCATAGACTTCAATTTTATTATTTGGCTCGACAATTATAGAGTTTTCTTTATTAGCCCACTCTTTGTAAGATGTGGCATTTAAAACAACTGCGTGCTTGCCAAGCCCTACAGATTGAAACTCTGGAAGGCCCCAGCCTTCTGCGCCAGACATTGCGATAACGATATCTGAAGAATTTAGAAAATCATTGTAGGTGGAATTTTTTGGCATCGATGTCAAAAATGTAACGTTAAAAACGGGCTTGCCGTCTAACATATTTGAGAATACTCCTTTTAATTCAGCGGGGTCTTGATAAAACGGATTGTGTAAAGCGCATTGCAAAGAATATCTCTTATCTTTACCAAATTTTTTAATCCATGTCTTTACAATCTTTGTATGATGCTTGCGTTTTTCGTACTTGCCGCAAAGATTAAAAGTTATTCTTCCGTCATCAAAATATTTTTTATCTAAAATCTTAAAGTGATTAGAATCAAATCCAAGATGTACGATAGAAGAAGAAACGCCAGCGTCCGCGAAAACATCTTGAGTGTATTTTGAAGTCACGCAAACTTCGCTATTTTTTAAGATATTTGCTTCAATAGGAGTAAGTTGATCCGTTTCGTGGAAAGTTAAAAGAATTTGCCTATTTGAATATGTCCTGAGTGAATCATTAATATGCCAAAGTCTTATACATGGAATATTTCTATTATGCTTCAATAGTGCTTCATTGTGATTTTTAATGATCCAGTTGGTAAAGTCTTGTTCAAAGTCATAAGCTGAAAAGTCTATCTGATGGTCAGAAGATTTGAAAATATGTGGATTAAGCCCGAGCTTGTAAAACTCGTAAAGCAAATTAAAACTAACTTGGCCAAAGCTCAAAGAATTTAGCGGAACTTGAACGGCAAATTGCATAAAAAAACCTACCTATTGTTATAGGTAGGTGAAAAGGATTTTCTACTTTTTATTATAGAACTCCGTCGTCATCCTCAGACTCCGATTGCACTTTTTGGGCAAGTGCTGGAGAGGTTTTGCTAGCCTGATCCTTTTGCTTGTCCGAGCGATCAGAAGCATAAATCCGAAAATCTGGAGATTTATCGGTTTTCTTTTCCTTGTTCGAGAAAATGACAATGTCAATCTTTCCCTCCAAAGAGGTGTTAATATGACCAGTCATATACTTCTGTGATTTATCCTTGCTGACTTTCGTCCACAAGGCGCCCAGTTCGCGGTTATCCCACTTGTTTTCAGTCTTGGTAGCATTCATGCTAAACACATTATGACCCAAAAAACCAAAAAGTCAAACCAAATCGAAAGAATTTTTACTAAGAATCTTGTTTTTTAGGAAAACTCTAGCCTTTTCGTGCAGGTTGATTGCTGTCTGTGTGCTTATATTTAGTTTTTTAGCGATCTTATTCCATGTAACAGGTTTAGCCGTGTTAGAAAAATACCTTAATTTATATACCTCATTAACTCTAGGATCTTTGAAAGAAGAAAGAAGAGAAGACAAATAATCAAATAAATCATTATTCTTATCTGTTACAGTTAAGATATCTTTATTAATATAAACATCAACACCTAAACCCTCGTTCAAGATGTATTTTTTGTTTGAATTAATGTAATTAAGAAAATGATATCTCGCACAGTTGCAAAACCAAGTTGAAAACTTCGTTTTCTGCTTCGCATCAAAAGACTGAATTGCTTTGTAAAGAATAAAATCTTTTTCAGACTTTATCTCTTCTTTGCTCATTCCCATTCTGTTTAATGCTTGAGAATATTTTCTTGCGATAGAGAAATAAAAATTATCGTAAGAACCTGATAATTTTTCGAAACTGTCGTTGCAGTTATTATCTTTGATCTTATTAACTAAAACAAGATCAAGATCTTTAATAGATTTTGATTTAGACATAAACTTTTTCCTTAATGCTCTGTGTTGCCACAGAGACTTTGCCTCTCCACCATCGCCTTATAACTTTTCCTTGAGTTGGCTATTAAGCAATAGTAGGTCAGCTTAGATGTTGTTATCTAAGATATTATTCACCCAAAAGTACCCACATCAGTCATCGCATCTCCGGCTTTAGTGAGTCCGTTTAGCTAGTGACTACTTTTGGCTATGCTAGACTGTTGTTTGCGCAGCGACTTTTTTTCAGACGTTCCACCATCGCCTTTTCCTTTGAGAGGAATGAAGTTTCTAGTAGTTTTAAATAGGACTCAGTTACGACGCGACCTCTCCCGAACGCACGCTGGAGTTTCCTCCAATTTCCTATCGTCTTTCAACGGGCTTGCTGTCTCTTACGAGTTTAAATAAGATTTTATTCTTAAGTGAGCATGGTTTTGCTCAGGTTACCTCTGCACAACAGTCTGGATGACTATGACCTGTTTTCTGGAAAAGTCAAATCATTTCTTAAGCGAGTCTGGAGTGGCCTTAGAAGCGATATAAATTAAATTCTTTAAATCCTTTTCTGTAATATTTAAAACGTCGCACTTCTCTGACTCGCTGTTTAACTCTTGGCACATATTATTAATAATAGAAGCTATGCCAGCGGCTACCAGCCCGCTTACTTCTATCGTCTGAGAAAAGGACTCAAGAGACTTCACTAAAACCCAATATTCTTCGCCGTCTAGAACGCATGAGCGAAGCACATTGGCTTTTTCCATTTCTCTCAGAGCGCAGACAAGCGCCGCGTTTTCCGATGGTTCATCGTCAGACACCAAAATCACTTCTTTCCTATTTTTCTTTAGATTGAAGCAACTGCGGCTGTTGAAGTACTCGTTGAGTAGCTGATAACATTCAATGATGTTCACACTTTAATATGATCTCAAAAAGTAAAAAAATCAAATTTTAAGTTGACTTTTTTTACTATAGCTGCATAATATCGTCGTGGACATACACATCAAACTGTTAAGCGACTTGGCCAAGATTCCTACGCAAGCTACTGCATTTTCTGCTGGATACGATTTGTATGCTGCTGAAAGCGCAATTATTCCCAGACTTGGCAGGGCATTGATTAAGACAAACGTCAGCATGGCCATTCCCATGAACCACTATGGAAGAATAGCTCCAAGATCTGGACTGGCATATAAAAATGGAATTGACGTTTTAGCCGGTGTAATAGACTCTGACTACAGGGGCGATATTGGTGTTATTTTGTATAACACCGACAACAATGTTGATTTTAATGTGAAAGCTGGAGACAAAATTGCTCAAATAATAATTGAGCCATGCGCTCATGTTAATTTTGTAAAGTCTAACGACCTAACTTCAACCAAGCGAGGCGAGGGTGGCTATGGGCATTCAGGATAATATTGTCCAAGCCGCCTCTTGCGCGGCGATTTCTATTTTGCTTTATAAGACAGATTTCATTGTCGAATACGGCAAGATATTTAAAATTTTGTCTTTTACCAGAGACATTGAGTATAAATGTTTTAAAATTCAAAACAATGGCAAGACAAATTATTTTGACTTCTTGCTTCTCAAGAACAATAATTTTTTTACTAGATTATTGAGCTGCCCATATTGTTTGGGCTTTTGGTTATGTTTTGCTGTTTCAAAAATTCAATTTGTTTTTTTTGTTTATTTTGTGTATGTAATACTATACAAAACTGTAGATATAATGTTTAACCATGGAAATAGAAATTAAGGGACTAATAGAATTTTGCAAAGCCATCTCGACAAGCCCGACAGAAGTGTCAAGATCCTCAGAATTAGTAGAAGCGCTGTCTTTTTGTATAGACAGTTTGTCGAAATGCAACTGCTCAAATAAGGCAGCTACTGAAATCCATGAAAGCAAATATGTTGAAATCGCAGAGAAGTTTTCTCAAGATACCATCAAAATTCTTGCTGAAATATTAGATCCGAATAAAACTTATTCAAACATAAGCATAACATTCCCATATTCAGACAAAATAATAAAAATCAAATGAAAGAATCCAGACTTGATATCAATTCAAGGTTAATTGGCAAAACTGTAAAGATTTTAGATCCAGAAGGAGAGTGGATCGGAGAGGTTACAGCCGTAAAGGATGAGGAGACGTTCATTGTATCAAACGGAGATACCTTAGTTTCTGTTGATATTTTTGATATTAGGTCTCTTAATTAGGTGTAATACGATTATATGCCATTACCTAAACCTAGAAAGAACGAAAAGCAAAGCGAGTTTGTATCAAAATGCATGGGGGATCCTACAATGAACAAGGATTTCCCGCAGCAAAAACAAAGAGCCGCTGTGTGCTATAGTCAATTCAAAAGAAAATCCAAAGCCTCTGAATCTTTAGACTGGGAAGATTGCTCTGACGAGTCTTTCTTAATTTATTAAATAAAAAAGGCGCGATTTTCATCGCGCCGTGTTTTATCGCTTTTTAGCGGAGCCCGAGCTACCAGAACTTCCTGGCTGGCCTCCCTTGCCAACATTACCTGTGTTGCCTGTGTTACCTGCGTTGCCAGAAGACGTTGGCTTCTTAGCCGCCTTCTTTATAGCATTTTTAGAAGTAGAATTTTTCTTCATCAATTCATTCTAAAAATAACGTTAAAAAAATCTAGAAAAAATCTTGACATTAATAAGAAAAAAAATCATACTTAATGCATGGGTATAGAGGACAAAATTATATGTCTATGTCTTAACAAGAGGTGGCAACCTATTGGAGTTAAGTCTGTTAGAGACGCTTTTAGCGAGCTTGTTAATCCTAACTGCGTGGCGCTTAATGTTCTCTACGGTAAAAATAAAGATGGTTCTTTAAATTTTTCTGAAGTAGAAGATATTCAAGCGGTCAAATGGGAAGAATGGATAACGCTCCCAGTTAGAGAATGTGACCTAGAAATAAGAACAAGTAAAATGTCAATTAGAGTTCCTACAATTATTGCCTCTTCTAAATACGCTGAAATCCCAGTAAAGACATTCCGCCCTACCAAGAACAACATTTGGATCAGAGACAAAGGAATTTGCCAATACAGCGGCAAAAAGTTAAAACCAGAAGAAGCAAATATAGACCACCCTTTTCCAAAGTCTAGAGGAGGCCCAAACACTTGGGAAAACATGGTGCTATGTCATAAAGACATAAACTCTAAAAAAGGAAACAAAACCCCAGAAGAAGCTGGGCTGAAACTCATAAGAAAGCCCAAAGCCATGCCGCCCATTCTGGCAACAGATTTAATAGAATTTAAAAATCATATAGATTGGAATGTTTTTATCAAATGAATAAATTAATAGGAATATCAGGATTAGCTGGCGACGGCAAAGACTCTTTATGCAATATGCTTAGAGAGTTGTTCGAAGAAATGGGCTATGAATTTGAAAGAATTGCTTTGGCAGATTCTATTAAAGAAGAATGCAAAGAAGCTCTTTTGTCTCTCTACGGCATAGACCCAATAATTTGTTCAAGAGAAGACAAGAGTAAAATACGAGACTTTTTGGTTTTTCATGGCAAAGTTAAGCGCATTGAAACCAGAGGCACTCATTGGACCGACAAGATCTCTAAAGCCATAGCCAAGTTCGAGAAAACAAAAAACGAAAGAATAATTTGCATTCCAGATATTAGACACGCTGAATATGAAAACGATGAAGTTTATTGGTTAAAGAAAAATGGCGGTATTTTAATTCATGTCAAAAAGTATAAAATAGAAAGCGCATCCCCTTTCAAAAAAACATTTTCAATCCCAGTCAACAATCAAGAAGCGACTCATACTCCAAAGGTCGAAGCCCTCGCTGATTATGTTTTAGAATGGCAAGACACATCTCCGAAGCCTCCTGAAGAGAGCCATTTTTCTAAGCAGTCTGTTTATGAGTTATTTAGTCTCATCTATGGCGCACTTAGTGAGACAAAAAGTTCCTCCAAGTCTCGGAAAAACAAGAAAAACATAGAAAATCTAAGCCAAATCTAACGGCACAGCCTTTGCTTTTAAAAAGTACCTATGGACAATACATATAATTCATTATTTTATAACCTAATCGATAGCACCTCTAACATTGAATATGATTGGCGGCATGAAAATGGAAAGTATTTGCTTTCTTTTGATGTCCCCGGATTTTCTAAAGAAGAGGTTTCTGTTAAAACCAAGCAAGGCAGATTGATTATTAAAGCTGCACCCTCTAAAGAAAACAAAAGAAAATCCAAGTCAATCGTATTTATTTTGCCAAAAGATTGCGATCTTGCAAAAACTTCCGCTGAACTAGAAAACGGTGTTTTAAATGTTTCTTTGCCGGAAAAAGAAAACCCAGAAAGCAGGGAAATTTCTGTAAAAATAACTTGACTTTTTCTATTTTTCAGCAACAATATAGATGCTATGAATAAGTACTCTATTACGGTTACCGAGTCTGACTGCGGTAGGCTAACAGTGACTGATGTCCAGAAGGTTGTTAAGATCAACCAACATCGAACCGACACCAAGCGTATTGCGCGTAATGCATTCGGTTTCGCAACTGCATCTGACCCACAAACCCTAAGTAAGCGAGCGGCTCGACGTAAGCGTTAAAATACAAAACTGAGGGGAGCGAAAGCTCCCCTCTTTCATTTTATATGGACCATTTGCAAATGATGCTCAAGACGGCGGAGTTTTATGAAAAAGAATCAGACAGACTTATAAAAAAACTAGAAAAAGCCAAATCTAAAAAACAAGCCGCCGCTGTGCTTAATGAGTTGAAGAGTCTAAAGAGTAAGATTCTTTTTGAAATAACTCAAATAGAAAAAATAATAGAAGAAAACTCAGATCTTTAATAAGCTGTATATCCATAAGTTCTGCCAGATCTAATGTATGGATAATTGTCTGGGAATGCTCCAGCGACAATATCGTCTCCGACTACCTGTTCTGGGGTAAATTGTTTTCCTCTATATGCGCTAATTAGAAGCTTGAGAGATTCTTCTTCTTGTTTCTTTTCTGCGCTAACTGTTTTAATGATTTGATTTTTGTCTATTTTTCTTACTTTTGTGTCGTTATGCGTTACTTCTATTACGTCGTCTGAATCTGTAGAAGTTAATTTAGATCTAATAATTACGGCGTAACGATGTATCATGTACATCTTTTTTAATATCGCCACAGCATTAATATTTATTTCGGCATTGTTATCATCTGCGTCTACTATTTCATAAGTAGTTCCATCTATAACAAAATTAGAAAACAAGAAACTATTTAAAGCCCCGACGTTAGCTCTTACCCAAAAAGATATAGCCGCTATGCTTAAATCGCTTGGGCTATTTAAATCAAAATAAATTTCTTGAGCTATATCAACAACCTTCATATTAGTTAATTACACAAGAATAAGAGTTCTAACTTTATTTTTCTATTGGCGGAAATGGTGGTATAGTTATATTTGGAGCAGACGTAGGAATCGCAGGCCAAGCTAATTGACTATAATCAGAAATATCAAACATTGCTCTCAACTGTTGCCTGAAATTAGAAAAATCGATTCTAGCTTGTTCGGAAATAGGAGCGTCGGCTAACTGAGTGAAGTCTGTGAGTTTCAAACAAGAGTCTCTTACTGGGGTGTATCTATTTTTAAGAAGTTGTTTTTTTTCCTCTTGTTCTTGAGGTGTTAAATCTACTTCGATATAGACAACATTTACTGTTTCTGATTCAGGGTTTACATTATTTTCAGATACAATTTTTTTACTAAAAACGCCTACTGGCTTAACTCCAATAACAGCCTGCCAAAAACTTAACGTGGGCCTGTCTAGCCAATCTAGATTTTTTAGTAATTGAGGCGCGTCTTTTTCAAGATTATTAAAATTACTAACATTAAGGAAAGTAATAGGCAAATAATCTGGTCCATTTAGAATCGTGATAGATCCGTCTGAATTTTTTTGAATTAAAAAGTAAAGATTCGTGTTCATATTAAACTGTTATTCCGTATCTGTATTTGATTTGATCTTTTATTGCTAAAGCATTTGCGCCAGATAAAAATGTGCTACTATAAATTGCATCTCCGAAATAGCATCTAGGCATATAGTTATCAAATCCATAGTCTCCATATCTACCAAGAGCAATTTTACCTGATGTGTTTAACGCAACACCGCCAATGCTAACGTTACTATTCGAATTACCAGCACTATCAAATAAATAAAAATATCCAGTGTTTGTCGCAAAGCTATTCCCAACTACTGCAATGTAACGTCTCCCAGCTACTGGAGCACCTCCTAAAGTATAACCTGTGCCATTCCGGGAATAACGATAAGGGTTAGCAGGATTATAATCAACCTGCCCAATCCACCAGTCGTGAGTACTATTAGCATAAGCACCTGCTATGATATCTGCGCCGTATGTTAAATTAGACGCTACATATTCCCATGCTACTATAAATGTATATTCATTGGTAGTGCCAACATTTAAATAAATAGTTTGACCGCTACCTGGTGTTGGGTTATAACCTGTAGTGTTATTTAAATAAACCATGCCACCATATTTCCATGGGTAATATTCATTTGATACAGAATACGCTGTCCCAACTACACCATTACCAGATACATCTAAAAAGTTGCTGGTAGATTTCTTTGGGTTATAACTTCTACCTTGGCTTAAATTAAATCTGTTAACCGTAGCTGCGGCGGAAGGGTTGTATGGGAAGGCGCTTCCGTTTAAATTTGATGCAATACTTGTAAGCATAGATTATAGAGTTGTACTTATTAAGCCTTGCGCGACAACCGTTCCAATCCAACTTGGAGTGCCTGCGCCACCTTGATAAGATGTTAACATATATACGTCAGCGTAAGTGTTTGCGCCTGTTACTGTTGGAGTTGTATTATTTGCCCATAAAACGTTAGTCCATGTAATAGTATGTGTACCTGAATATTTAAATACTAAAATTAAAGTATTAACTTTCGGATTATTACCTCTGTTGTTATATGTTATACTCGATGTTACCGTTCCTGCCGCAACTGATATCACATGCAAGTTCGCAGCTTGAACGTCAATTGTAAGAGCAGCGGTCCCGCTAATAGATTGTGATGCGCTATCTTGTACTACTGCGCCATTAACATAGAAATTATTACCATCAAATTGTAAGTTAACTTCACCATTTATTGTAGCTGAGCCAGTAGCAGTTAAAACATTATTATCAGTATTATTTGTTATAGCCGCTGAGCCTGTGCCCCCTGTACCGCCTGTACCGCCTGTACCGCCTGTAGCGCCGGTGCCACCTGTTGCTCCTGATGAACCCGTAGAACCTCTACTGCCTACAGATCCTATCGAACCGGTCGATCCTATTCCACCAGTGCCACCAGTGCCACCAGTAGCGCCAGTGCCACCAGTACCACCAGTAGCGCCAGTACCTCCTGTAGCTCCTGATGATCCTATCGACCCAGTTGATCCTATCGACCCAGTTGATCCTATTCCACCAGTACCGCCTGTGCCGCCTGTAGCACCAGTGCCGCCAGTACCACCAGTAGCGCCAGTGCCGCCAGTGCCACCAATAGAACCTCTACTACCTACAGATCCTATCGAACCGGTCGATCCTATTCCACCAGTGCCACCAGTAGCGCCAGTGCCACCAGTAGCGCCAGTGCCGCCTGTAGCACCAGTGCCACCTGTGAATCCTATTGATCCAGTAGATCCTATTGAACCGGTGGACCCTATTCCACCAGTGCCGCCAGTACCGCCTGTGCCACCAGTAGCGCCAGTGCCACCAGTTCCTCCTGTAGCGCCAGTAGATCCCGTTGATCCAATTCCGCCTGTTCCACCTGTGCCTCCCGTTCCGCCTGTGCCGCCAGTACTTCCTGTTGAGCCCATAGAAAGAGCCGCTGTTATAGGACCATTTTCAACAGTGCCAAAAGTTGTTATAAAACTAATATCCCAACCGCTAGCCCACCTACTTTGATCGGTAGCGCTGTAACCCGCTTGAAAATCTTCTATAAATACTTGTGGGTAATCCCAAACAGTATTTGTTTCTCCAATCCAAATTACGTTATATCCACCTTCAAAACCAAATCTAACATTCAATGCGGCCACACCATTCATTGAATTTTGATAAGCAAATATATTGTACCATCCACCTAAGTTATAATTGTAACCACCAATGTCTATTGTTCTTGAATTACCTGTAGATCCGCCGCTATAAAGATAAATTTTTACAGTCATTCTCATCATTGTGCTAGAACGATAAGCATTTAAAGGGAGTCTTATTTTTATTGCTCCTGTTATTGATGCTGCATTAGTCGCATAAGCTCCGCCTCCTGGATGAGTTAATCTTAATGGAGTAGCGTTATTTGCAGAACCAGTTACATCAGAAACACCTTTTTGACTTGTAGCAAGACCTTGAAAAGTAACGTCTCCAGTAAACGTTCCTCCCCCGAATGGATTACCAGTAGCACCCGTACTTCCTATTCCTCCAGTACCACCTGTTCCGCCGGTTCCACCAGTGCCACCTGTGAATCCTATTGATCCAGTAGATCCTATGCCGCCAGTACCGCCTGTACCGCCTGTGCCACCAGTAGCGCCAGTGCCGCCAGTGCCACCAATAGAACCTCTACTACCTACAGATCCTATCGAACCGGTGGATCCTATTCCACCAGTGCCGCCAGTACCGCCTGTGCCACCAGTAGCGCCAGTGCCGCCTGTAGCACCAGTGCCACCTGTGAATCCTATTGATCCAGTAGATCCTATTGAACCGGTGGACCCTATTCCACCAGTGCCGCCAGTACCGCCTGTGCCACCAGTAGCGCCAGTGCCGCCTGTAGCACCAGTGCCACCTGTGAATCCTATTGATCCAGTAGATCCTATTGATCCAGTAGATCCTATGCCGCCAGTAGCGCCAGTGCCGCCTGTAGCACCAGTGCCACCTGTGAATCCTATTGATCCAGTAGATCCTATTGATCCAGTAGATCCTATGCCGCCAGTACCGCCTGTGCCGCCTGTAGCACCAGTGCCGCCAGTGCCACCGGTAGCGCCAGTGCCGCCAGTGCCACCAATAGAACCTCTACTACCTACAGATCCTATCGAACCGGTGGATCCTATTCCACCAGTGCCGCCAGTACCGCCTGTGCCACCAGTAGCGCCAGTGCCGCCTGTAGCACCAGTGCCACCTGTAGCACCAGTGCCACCTGTGAATCCTATTGATCCAGTAGATCCTATTGAACCGGTGGACCCTATTCCACCAGTGCCGCCAGTACCGCCTGTGCCACCAGTAGCGCCAGTGCCGCCTGTAGCACCAGTGCCACCTGTGAATCCTATTGATCCAGTAGATCCTATTGATCCAGTAGATCCTATGCCGCCAGTACCGCCTGTGCCGCCTGTAGCACCAGTGCCGC
>Ga0315904_10000247_pt1 | contig 89682 bp, 63 predicted proteins | sample LakEriMetagenome_6_FD_203529 | JGI IMG/M metagenome (GOLD analysis project Ga0315904, IMG submission 203529) | Freshwater fungal communities from buoy surface, Lake Erie, Ohio, United States - Buoy 12 MA120 | ecosystem: Environmental > Aquatic > Freshwater > Lake | place: USA: Lake Erie, Ohio...
CCGCCTGGCGGCGGTCGCATTTTTGACATCATTGACGGTGTTGACAAGGTTGACTGCATTGACCGCGGACCTTATTGACCACGTTGACGTTGTTGACGGCGAAAGCCAACGAGGTCAACCTCGTCAACACGGTCCGCAAGTCAATACCGTCAATGCTGTCATTAAGGTCAATGTTGTGCAAAACCGATGCGTCCGCCGTCGGCGGACGTAAACAGCCCCGAGTGCTATGGTAACCGCGCAAGAGATCTTGCTAGACTCCCCCCGCCAGGGCCCTTTTGCCAAGAGGGGGCTCTCCCGATGTTCGAAGGAGATTATGGATGTACAAGTTCCTGTTATGCCTGCGTTATCTCAAGACGCGATGGATCGCTCTGGCTTCGATCGTCTCGGTGACGCTCGGCGTAGCGACCCTGATCGTCGTCAACAGCGTCATGGATGGATTTACAACCACGATGCAAGAGCGCATGCACGGGATCCTAAGCGACATCGTTTTGGAAACGCGGTCTCAAACCGGGATTACCCAGCCGAAATGGTACGAGGAACGCATCCGAGCTAGACTCGGAGATCAAGTCTCCGGCGTTACGACCATCGTTGCTCTGCCAGCGATGATGACCTTTCAACGCAATGGCAACAGCCATACCCAGCAGGTCAATTTGATCGGGATTGATCAAAAGACCTTCGCTAGCGTGAGCGATTTTAGCAAGTACCTGCTTCACCCTGAAAATCGCGAGCAATTGGATTTCTTGCTCAAAAGTTCAGGCTATGCACCGGATCGAGATCGAATGCAACCCTCGGGTTGGGAGTACCGAGCCCCGATGGCTCGCTATCAGAAGGTCGTCGAGCAACGGCAGCGTAATGCCAAGGAGCTCGAGCAGCAACGCTTCGATCAGTTGCAGCAGAAGATTAAAGAAGAGAAAGCCAACGACGATCCGGTCGCTTCCTTGATGGCAGGCCCAGGAATTCAAATCGCAAACAACGCACAGCAAATCAGCCAATTCGACCCCGAAAAGGAACAACGCACAGGTATCGTTTTAGGTATCAATCTCGGAAGCATTCGAGGTCGAGAACCGGACGGAACCGTAGAAGACTTCTTCTTTCTGCGTCCAGGTGACGATGTCCAAGTTACTTTTCCGAATGCAGGAACTCCTCCACGAGGTATCGATGAGTCGTTTACGATCGTCGATTTTTATGAGAGCAAAATGAGCGAGTACGACTCGACCTTTGCCTTTGTCCCACTGGAAAAGCTTCAGCACTCCCGGGGCATGATCGATCCTCAGACCGGAATCGGTTCGGTGACCTCGATCCAAATCAAGCTCAAGCCAGGCTTTGATCTCAACGCCGCCAGAGATGCACTTCGCGATGAGTTCCCTCCGACGCACGATTTCGTCGAAGTACGAACATGGAGAGAAACCCAAGGCCCATTGCTAGCGGCGGTTCAGTTGGAAACGACCATCCTTAACATTCTGCTGTTTATGATCATTGCCGTTGCGGGTTTCGGAATCCTGGCGACCTTCTTTATGATCGTTGTCGAAAAGACACGGGACATTGGGGTATTGAAGTCCCTTGGTGCTACTGGGACAGGCATCGCAACGATTTTTCTCGGTTACGGTGTTCTTCTAGGAACCGTCGGAGCCGGGGTCGGTGTGGTTTGTGGTCTGATCTTTGTTTGGAAGATCAATGATATTGCAAGAATGATCGAATGGATCACTGGACGAGAGGTCTTTGACCCGACGGTGTATTACTTTGATACCATCCCGACGATCATCCATCCGACCATGCTCGTTTGGGTCACTCTCGGAGCGATCCTTATCGCCGTTTTGGCCAGTGTGCTCCCGAGCATCCGAGCCGCACGCATGCATCCGGTCGAGGCACTCCGCTATGAATAATTCTGAATCAACCCGCCAACCCCTCATACCGGCACCGCATATGTTGGAAATGGAATCGAAGACCGCTACGCCTTATCGCGTTATCCGTCCCGAGGAAAACGAAGGGGCGAATTCAAAGCGGCACGCGCATTTAGGTGTTGCTGATCCCATGATCACCGCAACGGGATTATTCAAATCTTACCGTCGACACAAAACCTCCGTCCCTGTACTCAAGGGGGTCGACTTTGTGGCTGCCAAAGGCAGGGTCACTGCGATCATCGGCCAAAGTGGTTCTGGCAAAAGTACCCTCTTGCATCTGCTCGGCACGCTCGATCGCCCCGATGCTGGAGAGATCGCCTTCGACGGCCAGCGCATCGATTGCCTCGGATCGCGTGACCGAGATGCGTTCCGGAATCAACAACTCGGGATGATTTTCCAGTTCTATCACCTGCTCCCAGAGCTAACGCTCCTGGAAAACGTTTTAGCACCGGCGATGATTCAACACGGCGTTTTGTCCTATTGGCGAAATCGACGATCGATCCATCAGCGTGCCAAGAATCTCATCGAACTTGTAGGCCTTTCGCACCGCATGAAGCATCGCCCCAGAGAACTTTCGGGAGGAGAGATGCAGCGTACGGCGATTGCCCGAGCATTGATCTCGAATCCCTCGCTGCTGCTTGCAGACGAACCGACCGGGAATCTCGATCAGGAATCAGGCCAAACGATTCTGAGTATCCTTCGGCGTCTTAATCGCGAACACGGACTTACCATCGTCATGGTCACTCACGACGAATCGATCGCCCAGCAATGCGATTCGGTGGTCAAACTCAAGGATGGGAAAGTCGAACGGCTTCAGCCAACCGTTCTTCGGACGACCTCGGTCTAAAGAGTCTTCAAAGAACAGGGCCTAACATCGCGATCGCATTATTAAAGAATCTTCGTGTGGCCGACCAAGCCGCCACTTGTTCTTTAGTCACTTCGTGCGACTGCCACTGATAGGAAAGTTGCCTCTCCCGTATCTGCTTGGTCAATGGCTCATCGTGAAAGAGAATATTGTTTTCATAGTTGAGCTCAAAGCTTCTGCGATCCATGTTTGCCGAGCCAATGAGCCCCATTTGCTCATCGATCGTCAGCGATTTGGTATGGAGTAAGCCACCTTCGTATTCAAAGATTCGCACTCCGGAATCGAGCAGGGCAGCGTAGTAACTGTGGCTTGCGGCAGCGACGAACCAGGAGTCGTTCTTCTTAGGCACGATCAGGGTGGTTTTAACCCCTCGCCGACCGCTTGCACATAGGGCGGCTTGCATTGGTTCATCAGGCACATAATAGGGTGTTGTGATGATCAATTCTTCACGGGCGCTGTACATGAGGGATTCGAAAATCTCTGGCATTGCCGAGTACCTGACGGTCGGTCCGGTGCCAACGACCTGGGCAACGAATCCCTTTCGATGCTCGGTCCAAGGCTCCATAATGAGACCTTTGAGATCTTCGTCCACATGCGCCATCCAATCCGATGCAAAAAGCATTTGGTTTTGCCTAGCGATCGGACCTTCAAAACGCACCATGGCATCGACCCATGGAGCATACTTAGGTTTGACTCGAAACTCTGGATCGGCGCAGTTTTGGCTCCCGCAGTAAGTGATTCGATTATCGATGATCAAAATCTTGCGGTGGTTCCTCAAATCGACTCTTGTCCAAAGAGGAGCAAGCGGCGTGTTTCCAATCGGAAGGGCCACTGCGATCTTCGCCCCGGCTTCCTTCATCGCCTGCCACAGCGGCGAACGTATGATACCCCTGGACCCCAAACCGTCTGCCATCACCCGGCAAACAACTCCTCGTTTCGCTGCTCGGCAAACCGCCTCGGCCATCTTCGTTCCGCTGTTGTCGGTAAGCCAAATGTAGAAGTTCAGATGGACATGATCTTTCGCAGCATCGATATCCCGAATCATCGCATCGATCGCCGCACACGAATCGGCCAAGAGTTCTGCACGATTGCCCCCGATCGGTTCGAAGCCGTTGACCGAATAGCCCATTCGAAACACATGGTCAAAACGGGAATTGCCCGGTGGTTGTATTTCCTTGACCGTCATCCCTGGGATGTCCGTCGGATTCGGCATTTCCTCAAGTACCTTTTCAACCCTGGCGATCCTGGATCGACCGATGCTCACAGAACCCAAAAGCAGGTAGGCGATGATCCCAAGAACCGGTGTGGTGACTAAGACAACGATCCAAGCGATTCGAGACGACGGATCCCGGTGTGGGCGCAAGATCGCTTGGACAATCAATGCTGCCTGCAAGGCGAAGTGCACGATCACCCCAATGATGACCATCCAGCGTGGTTCCATGCTAAGCCCCCTCGGGGCGATGCAAAGGAGCTAAATCCAAAACCGGTGGCATCGGGCAACCTAACGCATCGGAAATCACCCGCAGCAATTCGACTTCGTTAATCGTCGATCGCTGATCGTAAACAATGCATTCGGCGAGTGCGTCAAGGACATGCCGCTTGTGCTTGATGTTGAAAAGTGCAAGCCGATCTAAGGCGACATCGAATTGCTTGAGCGTACAGCGATCCCGATCGATGATCGTTGGGCTTTTTTGCGCTCCAAAGACCTTCTTGTCGAGGCTTTGCCAACCAGCATCGAAAGCAGACTCGGCATGGGTGTTTCCACCGACATGAGCAAGCGTCGATAGGACTTGAACAAAGGCCGCTTGGAGTTGATCGGAGGAAACCTGAGTTTCTTCCGAGATGTCTTTTCTCAAGACGATCCGCCGTGTGATGTACCGCTGCAGCGCGTATTCAAAAATGGTCCATCGCCGATCCGCATCGATCAGACGCCGAACCAGTGTCCTAAATGCACCGGTTTGGGAGTCCGATAATTGATCCAAAGCCGGGAGTGCCATGCAAGCAAGCGGCAGTCGTTGCTCGACCAAAAGAGCATCGATTTTGGGTAAGAGTTTTTTGGTGTGTGCAGCAACGCCCTCGGGAGCAGACTTGCCGAGCAACTCGATCTGCGCGCTACGTACCGGATCCGATTGCGGTGCACAAAGAAGTCCATAGATGATCGCCATGGCTCCAAAGGGTTCGTGAACTTCACTGACCAACTGCGAATCGATTTCCTGCATGAGCCGGTTGGCCTGCTCGATATGCTCATCCTCGGGATTGCCGATATGGTCGATCGCGGTCTTGGGCGTCGCTTCAAATCGTCCCACGCCGGCAACGGCCGCTTGGTGGGCTGAGGATGCATCGGCAGGGACCGATTTTCGGTTGAAACCCAATGTTCTAGGATCGACGATGTCGTTCTCCGAATGACTGGCTCTGGTGGCAGTTTCGAACTTGCCGCTGAAGGTCGGTTCGATCCGGCGGATTCGCAGTTCAAGCGGTGGATGGGTCGCGAAAAATTGGGCCGCGAGTCCTTGGGAGAAAAACAGGTGCGAAGCTTCCTTGGCATAAGTCGCCCGAACGAGCGATTTGCTTTTCCAACCGCCGATTCTTTTGAGAGCTCCGACAATGCCAATAGGGTTACGCGTGAATTGGACCGCCGATGCATCGGCCAAAAATTCACGTTGCCGCGAAACCGCTGCTTGAATCAATCCTGCGAAAAATACCCCTGTGTACCCGATCCCCAATAGCATCGCACCAAAGAGGAACATGGCGATCACAAAGGCCACTGCTCCCTTGGCATCATCGTCCTTTCCGGAGGATCTCACCGGCATGTGCGATGCCATACGGAACAAGCCGTAGCCGATCAAAGCGATGAGCAAGATGCCGTGCAAAAGGCCCATCAGCCGAATGTTGAGCCTCATGTCGCCGTTGAGTATGTGGCTAAACTCGTGCGCGATCACACCCTGCAATTCCTCGCGAGAAAGGGTTTGAATGCAACCTCGGGTTACGCCAACAACCGCATTTTGAGGGGTTGTCCCAGCCGCAAAAGCATTGATACCCTGCTCGTTTTCCAGCACATAGACCGGGGGTACAGGTGTGCCGGAAGCCAATGCCATTTCCTCAACAACATTGAGCAATATTCTCTCATCGAGATCTCGGGTGTTGGGCTGAACTTTGATCCCACCTAGCTGCAAGGCTACCGAGGATCCATCGCCCGAGAGCATCCAAGTCTGATACATACTCCCGGAGGCGATTACCACGCCTACCGAGAGAATCACACCTACAAGGATCTGCGGATGGAAGGTGAAAAAGTCGATTTGATGTGGCTTGTTGGCGGTGCTCAGGGCGAGGATTGCCATGAGCGCAAAGTAGACCGTCGCCATGATGATCAAGACGGTGATCACAAAGTAGACGACCAGCAGGCTGGTGTTCTTACGCGCTTTATCCTGATGTTCAAAAAAGTCCACGATCGCCCCTCAGCCCACAGACTCTAGAACGATACCTTTACCGGTTCACGTTGCTCTGGTTCACTGAGTTCCCAAAGCGAGGCTTTTTGGAAGTTACCAAAACCGGCCACGAGATTGCCCGGAAACGTTTCGGTTGCGGTGTTGTACGTGGTGACTGCGTCGTTGAATCCTTGGCGTGCAAACGAGATCTTGTTCTCGGTGCTGGTGAGCTCTTCTTGGAGCGCAAGCATGTTTTGGTTGGCTTTGAGGTCCGGGTAGGCCTCTGCAAGTCCGATGAAACGATTCAGGGATCCGGCCAGCGCAACTTCGGCGGTGGAAAGGTTTTGGATCGCAGATGGATCGCCGGGGTTAGCCGCCGCTTTCTGTCCGGCAGCCATCGCGGTGTTCCTGGCTTTGATGACCGCCTCGAGCGTCTCTCGCTCGTGCTTCATGTAACCTTTGGCTGTTTCGACCAAGTTGGGAATCAGGTCGTAGCGACGCTTAAGCTGCACATCGATCTGTGAATAAGCGTTTTGAAACCGGTTCTTGAGCGTCACTAGGTTGTTGTAGAGCCCAATGAGGTAGAACGCAAACAAAAGCGCCACTACGGCAAGGGTGATCAGCAAACCCATTAAAATCAAAACGACATTCATCTGATGTTGCTCCCTTTTTCGATCGAAGTCCTATGGAAATACCGCCTCAGATCCTTGGCAGATGCTTGGCAGATTCTTTGAAAACCCATGCAAACCCAGTTCCTCGCAAGCCACTGGATCGGAAGAATTCTAACCTACCTAACACTGGCCGCATCGGATCGTGGTACTTGTTGGCCGTTTTCACCCAAGAATTGGTCGGGCAAAATGCAAGTTGTTTTCTTAAAAGGGCAAAATCTCCGGTTTAGCCAAGATGTGCCATGTTTGAGGCTAACTTAAGGCCCTTTAGGCCCCTTTATATCTCTTGAGTGGTAGCGAAGCCACCCCTGGCCAGTTAGACTCTTGGTCAGGCGAACGTTAGTCGCTTTGACCTCACACCTCTTTTTTAATCGTAAGGGACCGTCGATGAACAATTCAGAAACCTTAGGACCATTGGTCCCCAACGCCCATCGGCTACTTTGGGCAGGTTTCATGGCAATCCTGGCTGCTGGAGTTGGTTTTGCAATCCGTGGTGGTATTTTGGACAACTGGGCCACTGAGTTCAGTTTCAATTCTCAGCAACTCGGCTCGATCACCGGAGCTGGGCTCTCAGGATTTTGCTTTGGCATCATTATCGGGGGGTTGATCGTCGATAAAATCGGGTACGGCAAACTCGTTGTGCTTGCCCTGCTTGGTCATATTCTCTCAGCCTTGGTGACCTTCTCGGCAGGACCGAGCAACGCTTACACGATGCTCTTCTGGGGCAGTTTCATATTCGCCTACGCCAACGGAACCCTCGAAGCAGTCGCTAACCCACTGGTTGCCACGGTGTTTCCCAACAACCGAACTCACTATCTGAATATTCTTCATGCAAGTTGGCCTGCCGGTCTGGTGATCGGTTCGGCACTGGGTTGGGTTCTTGACGATCGGCTCAATTGGCCTTGGCAATACCAACTGGCCCTGTACCTAATCCCAACGGCTCTCTACGCGTTTATGTTCCTAGGTCAGAGCTTTCCTAAATCCGAAGCTGCGGCGACCGGGGTTAGCTTCGCTGAAATGTACAAGTCCGTCGGCTTGCTAGGTTCCTTGTTGGTTTGCTACCTGCTGTCGCTGTTCTTCGGCGACATTCTCAAGGGACTCCTTCCCGATTATGCAAACATCATCGGTTATGCAATCGGTGGTGCATTGCTGATTGCCACCGGGGTGATGACTAATTTCTCCATGGGTTCGGTGGTTCTTTTCGTTCTCTTCGTGACCCACGCCTTGGTCGGTTCTGTCGAACTTGGCACCGATTCGTGGATCCAAAACATCACAGGAAACCTCTTTACCTCCGAGCAAGGCAAGTACTTGTTCCTATGGACATCAGCGATCATGTTCGGTCTGAGATTCTGTGCCCACTGGATCGAAAATACTCTCAAGCTCAAGCCCGTTGCATTGCTCTTGGTCTGTGCGGTGATTGCTGCCATCGGACTATATCTTGCAAGCGAGATGAAAACATTCAGCATGGCCTTGATCGCTCTGGGTATCTATGCCGTGGGTAAGACTTTCTTCTGGCCAACGATGCTCGCCGTCGTCGGCGACCGCTATCCGAAATCGGGTGCAGTTGCCATGTCGATCATGGGTGGTATCGGTATGCTCTCGGCCGGTTTGATCGGGGGACCAGGTTTGGGATACTGCAAAGATCGATTCGCTGGCGAAGAACTTCGAAATTTTGATGAAGCTTTGGCTGAAAAGTACAAAGCCAAGTCTCCGAGCACCTTCTTGAACATTCCAGCGACGGCCGTCTATGGTCTCGATGGGGCTGCCACAGAAGAGGCCCGAAAGGTCAGCAAGGACTCCCGCAGCGTCGAACAAAGTAAGCTGGTCACGGCCAGCGAGCGAGGAGACCGCAGAACGCTTTTGGCCGACTCTCTGATCCCTGCAACCATGGCGTTGATCTACCTTGGATTGCTCGTGTACTACAAGGGCATCGGAGGCTATCGACCTTTGCGTATCGACGAACAGCAGGTCTAGTCACCTGACAGCTCAGCGATAGCAACAAAATGAAACCGCCAGTAGGAGCTGCTCCTACTGGCGGTTTTAGTGTTTCTTCAGCTATGCGTACGGTTTTAGCACTCGCAAAACGTCATCATGGATCAGTCCATTGCTCGCAAAGCAATGACCCGCTCGCAAATCAACTTGACCCGCCCACGACGTAAACTTACCCCCTGCTTCCGTAATCACCGGTGCCACGGCTGCAACATCCCATGGATTGACAATCGGGTCGACCATCAACTCCCCTCGACCCGTCGCAACCAATAAATAACCATAGCCGTCTCCCCAAGAGCGACTGACATAAGCCGATTCTTCGAGAGCTTGATAAGCGTCCTGCGCACCGCGCCGATTAAAATTGTCCACTTGGGAGGTCAAAAACAGTCCGTCCGAAAGGGATTCCACACTCGATACCCGGCATCGTTGCATCGCTCCGGAATCCTGACCATACCAAGCTCCACAGCCGATGGCTCCCATGACCAACTCACCAAGGGCTGGTATCGCGATCACACCGATCAGTGGGCGGCCTTGATAAGTCAAACCCACGAGTGTCGAGTACAGAGGTACTCCAGAGATAAAAGACTTCGTTCCGTCGATCGGATCAATGATCCATTCAAAGTCGTTCTGACCTGCCAGCGATCCGAATTCCTCACCCAGCAGCCCGTCCTGAGGATACCCTTTCGAAATGGCCTCCCGCACGGCCCTTTCGGCCTCTTTGTCTGCGGCCGTCACCGGCGATCGATCGCTCTTCCTTTCGACTTGGTAAGCTTTCGTGCGAAAAAATCCGAGCGTCACTTGGCTTGCAATTTGCGCCAATTCCATCGCAAAGTCGATCCTCGCCCTGAATTCCTCTGGGCCCAATTCCAGCCCCAAAGGCCAGTCTGGACTTTGAGCATACTCTCGGCCGAGGAGATCCTGGGGGAGTTGCAATCGAGGAAATCGGTACATCGGTTAAAATCCTTAATGGTTTCGCGGTCAGAATGAATTCAAGTCTCCGTCGATCGATTCTAGTCGATTACAATACATTCGGTTACGCCCCCCCGCGCTCCCCCCTCCCAAAAGCGTTTTATGCCGACGAGTCCCAAGCTCGATGCCGGTGATCCGGTCGTCGAATCTAAGAATCCAGACGTGCAGTTTGGCCGGAAAAGCAATTCGAAACCTTGGTGGTACAAGGCTCTTTCGTTTTTGTTCGTGGCGAGCCTATTGGGTCTGGGCTACTGGACACAAAGCCGCTGGGAACCGATCCTCGAAAGTTGGATACGACCAGCCGCAGCGAACCGACCCAAGCCTCGGCCACCGGTCGTCTCGATCGCAGAGGCTAAAATCGAGTCGATCCCTCAGTTCATCAATTGCCTCGGCACGGTGACTGCATTCAATAGCGTCACGGTCAAAAGCCGCGTCGACGGAGAGCTTGTCGAAGTCGCTTTTCAAGAAGGTCAGATGATCCAAGAGGGACAACTACTGGCCCGTATCGATGCACGCAGTTTCGAAGCTGCCCTCAACCAAGCCAAAGGCCAACTTCAACGGGATCTAGCCGCACTCGAATTGGCAAAGCTCAACGTTGACAGATCCAAAAACCTTCCCGCCGGAGGAACCCTCTCTCAACAGGAACGCGACGAACTCGACGCGGTTTATAAGCAGGCCCAAGCATTGGTCGATGTCGACCGAGCCCTGGTAGCCAACGCACAGCTTCAAGTCGCCTACTGCAATATCATCGCACCCATCGGTGGACGTGTCGGATTGCGTCAGGTCGATCAAGGAAACATGATTCAAGCCAACAATCCTAACGGCATCGCAGTCATCACCCAATTGCAACCGATCTCGGTCGTTTTCTCGATTCCCCAAGACGAGATCCTCCGCGTTCAAAAACAACTCTCCGAAAACGCTCAGGTGCCTGTGATCGCCTTCGACCGAACCTTCCAAAACAAATTGGCCGAGGGCACCCTCAGTGCGATCGACAATCAAGTCGATCCAACGACTGGAACGTTGCGATTGAAAGCCAATTTTGAAAACACCCAGGGGCTTTTGTTTCCTAACCAATTCGTCAACATTAGACTGCTGGTCAAGCAGTGGGCCGATGCGATTGTGATCCCATCTTCGGCGGTCCAACGCGGTTCGGACTTCCAATACGTCTATGTTGTCCAAAGCGACAACGAAACGGTCGACATCGCCAAAGTCCAAGTCGCATTTAGCGAGGCTGGGCGTTCGGTCATCTCGCAAGGTCTTTCAGGCGGAGATCGAGTCGTGATCGAAGGTACTGACAAGCTCCAACCCAAAGGCAAAATATCCTTACCTGGAGTAGGTCCTAAGCCGCGATGAATATCTCAAAGATCTTCATAATGCGGCCCATCGCTACGGCGCTGCTGATGATCGCAATCATCCTCAGCGGACTGGTAGCCTTTCGACAACTCCCGGTGGCCGCTTTGCCTCAAGTCGACTACCCGACGATTCAAGTTGTCACCTTTTACCCCGGAGCCGGACCTGAAGTCATGGTTTCCTCGGTAACGGCTCCCTTGGAAAAACAATTCGGCCAAATCCCCGGCCTTTCGCAAATGACCAGTTCGAGCACCCAAGGGTGCTCGGTCATCACCCTGCGCTTTGTCTTGGATCTGGATATCGACATCGCAGTCCAACAAGTGCAAGCTGCGATCAATGTCGCAGGTAATTTTCTACCTAGAGAGTTACCCAACCCGCCGATCTACTCAAAGGTCAATCCCGCCGATGCACCCGTCTTAACGCTGTCGCTCTCATCGAGCACCATACCCCTTCCAAAAATTCAAGACTTAGCAGATACCCGCTTGGCTCAAAAGCTTTCCCAGGTCAAAGGGGTTGGCCAAGTCACGGTTACCGGTGGTCAAAAACCCGCGATCCGAGTCCAGGCCAATCCGACAAGTCTCTCGGCCATGGGCCTGACGCTCGATGATCTGCGAACGGCACTCATCGCTGCCAACGTCAACCAAGCCAAAGGGAGTTTCGATGGGCCCAAACAATCGATCATCATCGGTGCCAACGACCAACTCTTTACCGCCGAGCAATTCCGCGAGCTCATCGTCGCTTATCGAAATAATGCTCCAGTCAAACTTTCCAAAGTTGCGAACGTGATCGACGACGTCGAGAATATCAGGCAAGCAGCCTGGCGCGATACGACTCCGAGCGTTTTGCTCAACATCCAACGTCAGCCCGGAGCCAACATCATCGAGGTGGTCGATCGCATTCAAGCCATGATGCCGCAGCTTCGCGAAGCACTCCCTGCAGATCTTCAGGTCGATGTCTTGACCGACCGTACCACGACCATCCGAGCCTCCGTCGAAAGCGTCCAGCATGAGTTGCTTATTACGATCGGACTGGTCGTTTTGGTCATCTATTCATTCTTGCATAATGTCCGCGCGACGGTGATCCCCAGCGCAGCGGTTCCCCTGTCGATCATAGGCACTTTTGGGGTGATGTACTTGATGGGCTATACCCTGAACAATTTGACCCTGATGGCACTGACGATTTCCACGGGATTCGTCGTCGACGATGCGATCGTGATGATCGAGAACATCATGCGATACGTCGAAGAAGGAATGGATCCACTATCGGCCTCGCTCAAGGGGGCTTCGGAAATCGGATTTACCATCGTATCGCTCAGCATTTCGCTCGTAGCGGTTTTAATCCCACTGCTGTTTATGGGAGATGTCATCGGACGATTGTTCCGGGAATTCGCCGTCACCTTGAGCGTGACGATCTTTGTGTCGGCGATCGTATCGTTGACACTCACACCGATGATGTGTGCTCTGTTGCTAAAAACATTGCCCAAAGGTTCTGCTTCCAGTCACGGTGATAGCACCCGAGGCTGGCTCTTTATTTGGCTGCTTCGTTTCTATGAAACCACCTTAAAGTGGACGCTAAAGCATCAGGGATTCACGATGCTGGTTTTTCTTGCCACCCTGGCGGCCACGGTGTTTTTATACATCCAAGTTCCAAAAGGTTTTTTCCCAGTTCAAGACACCGGTGTTATTCTTGGAATCACTGAGACGGATCAAGACAGTTCCTTTGCAAGGATGCAAGCCAAACAGGCTGAGCTTAACGAAGTGCTCTGCGCGGATCCTGCCGTCGAGAGTATCGCCAGTTTCATCGGGATCGATAGCATCAATTTAACGCTCAATTCAGGCCGTATTCAAATCAATCTCAAACCCCACGAAGAGCGTCACGAGTCGATCCAAAATGTCATGGCAAGGCTATCGGAAAAAGCCTCCGCCGTCTCTGGTATCCAACTCTTCATGCAGCCCGTACAAGACCTTTCGGTCGAGTCTCGCGTCTCGCGCACGCAGTACCAGTACTCGCTCGAGACCCCCGATCCAGAAGAACTTAATCAGTGGGTGCCCAAACTCGTTTCGAAGCTCAAGGAACGTCCGGAATTGCAAGATGTCGCAAGCGACCAAGCGGTCCAAGGACGCGAGGCCAAACTGGTGATCGATCGCGATACGGCTTCAAGACTCGGAGTCACGCCGATGGTGATCGACGATGCCCTCTACAATGCGTTTGGTCAAAGACAAGTCTCGACAATCTTCACCCAGCTCAATCAGTACCGAGTCGTCTTGGAAGTCGCTCCCGAGTTTCGTGACTCCCTGGGTGATGTCGGCTCGCTTTATGTGAAAACCAATACTGGAAAGCCAGCCCCCCTGGAGTCGCTGACAAAAATCGAATACCAGAACGCTCCCCTTGCGATCAATCATCAAGGACAGTTTCCTGTCGTTACAGTTTCGTTCAATGTGGCACCCGGGGTATCCTTGGGCCAAGCCGTTGAGGCCGTCGAGCAGACCGTTCGCGAGATCCAAATGCCCGCTGGAATCGCTCGATCTTTTCAGGGATCTGCCGAAGCCTATCAAAGGTCTCTTTCAACCACACCGCTGCTGATCTTGGCCGCATTGATCACTGTGTACATCGTTCTAGGTATTCTCTACGAAAGCTTTGTTCACCCTCTGACAATCCTTTCGACTCTCCCGTCGGCAGGAGTCGGAGCCTTGGTGGCGCTGATTCTCTTTCGACTCGATCTGAGCATCATCGCACTGATCGGAATTATCTTGCTCATCGGAATCGTAAAAAAGAATGCGATCATGATGATCGACTTTGCTCTCGAAGCCCAACGCAAGCAAGGGCTAAGTGCCGAGGAAGCAATCTTTCATGCATGCCTACTGAGACTAAGGCCGATCTTGATGACCACCATGGCGGCCTTGCTCGGTGCGGTTCCCCTCGCATTTAGCGGCGGTGTAGGCTCAGAGCTTAGGAGACCTTTGGGAATCTGCATCATCGGTGGACTGATCTTCAGCCAAGCCCTAACCCTCTACACCGTTCCAGTGATCTATGTGTGGTTCGACAGGCTCGGAGGTCGCAAAAAAGACCTCGAACTAGGAGGGACACAAGGGGCATGATCGGTTCAGGAACCAACGTCTCAGAACCATTCATTCGTCGTCCCGTAGGCACGACCCTGCTGACGATCGCCATTACCTTATCGGGACTCATTGGCTACTTCTTGCTGCCAGTGGCGCCGTTGCCCCAAGTCGAGTTTCCAACGATTTCCGTCAGTGCCAACCTGCCTGGGGCCAGCCCCGAAACGATGGCCTCTGCGGTCGCCACACCTTTAGAGAGAAGCCTCAGTCGCATCGCTGGCGTCACCGAGATGACATCCAACAGCACCCTCGGATCGACCTCAATCACATTGCAGTTCGAACTCGATCGAGACGTCAACGCAGCGGCACGGGAAGTCCAAGCGGCGATCAATGCAGCAAGGAGCCAACTCCCTCCAACCCTTCCCAATAATCCTTCTTACCGCAAGGTCAATCCGGCTGACTCGCCGATCATGCTCCTGACTCTCGTTTCGGAAATCTATTCGAAACCGCAAATGTTCGAACTTGCGTCGACCATCGTCCAGCAAAAGCTTTCGCAGATCCAAGGGGTCGGACAAGTCTTTGCGACAGGCGCATCGAACCCAGCGGTTCGAATCGAACTCAATCCGACCGTACTTAACCAACTCCAAATCGGCCTTGAAGATGTCCGCGCAGCGATTGGCACCTCGAACGCAAATAGACCCAAAGGTGTTCTCGAAGAGGGGCAAGTCCAATGGTCTCTGAACACGACAGACCAATTGATGACCGCCGATGACTACCGACCTCTGATGATCGCTTACCGAAACGGTGCACCCATCCGCTTAGGCGATGTCGCCAATGTCAGCGATTCGCTCGAAGACATTCGGAATTTCGCTCTTGCTGACGGTAGGCCGTCGATCAGCGTTTTGATCTTCCGTCAACCCGGTGCCAACATCATCGAGACGATCGAAAATGTCAAATCTGTGCTACCCCAGCTTAGGGCACAACTCCCTGCGGCCATCGATTTGGAGATCGGTATGGATCGCTCAACAACGATCCGCGCTTCGCTCCACGAAGTTCAAAAGACACTTCTCATCAGCATCCTCCTGGTGATCGTTGTGGTCTATCTGTTCTTGCGAGATGTCCGCGCCACGATCGTCCCAACCATCGCTGTTCCGGTCTCCTTGGTCGGAACCTTTGGTGTGATGTACTTGCTCGGCTACAGTCTCGATAACTTGTCCCTCATGGCCCTGACGATTTCAACGGGGTTTGTTGTCGATGATGCCATCGTGGTCACCGAGAACATCAGCCGTTATCTGGAAAAAGGGCTCAAGCCCCTCGATGCGGCGATCAAGGGGGCCGGCGAAATCGGCTTTACCGTCGTCTCGATCACCCTGTCGCTCATCGCTGTCTTTATCCCAATCCTTTTGATGCGAGGCGTTATCGGTCTGCTTCTTCAAGAGTTTGCAGTCACACTTTCTATTGCGATTCTTATCTCGCTAGTGATCTCGCTAACGACCACGCCGATGCTCTGTGCGATCCTGCTCAAACCCCACAAGAACAACGAGCACTCCAATCGCTACTGGATGGAAAACACCTATGGGCGAATCCTCGATGTCGTGCTGAAATTCCCTGGCTGGACCATGGTCGCTCTGGCCTTGATCATCGCCTTTAACGGCTATCTGTACGTCAAAGTCGCCAAAGGTTTCTTTCCTCAGCAAGACACCGGACGACTGGTCGGAAATATCGTTGCCGACCAAGGCACATCCTTCCAAGCCATGGTGGAACTGTGTGAAAAATTCGGCAAAGCCGTTAGCGACGAACAAGCCATCGATCGAGTGCTTGTATCGACCGGAGGTGGTGGCCCAGGGGGTGGCGGTACCAACAACGCCCGCTTGTTCGTAACCCTTAAACCCCTCGATCAGCGAACCCAGTCGATCGATGAACTATTGGCCGCTATCCGAAAAAAGACCGCCGGAATCAGCGGTGCGAATCTCTTCATGCAAGCCGTTCAGGATCTTCGTATCGGTGGCCGTCCCTCAGGAGCCCAGTTCCAATATACACTCCGTGGTGGTGACCTCAAAGAACTTAACGAGTGGACGCTTAAACTCATTGCTGCGATGAAAAAGCTCCCCGAGATCACCGACGTCAACACCGATCAGCAGGACAAAGGCCAACTCTCGCGTTTGGTCATCCACCGCGATCTGGCCTCTGTCCTGGGCCTGGACATCGCCACCATCGACAACACGCTCTACGATGCTTTCGGCCAACGCCCCGTCTCGACGATCTACTTGCCGATGAACCAACGACGCGTCGTAATGACCCTTGAACGCGACTATGTCAAAGGCCCTGAGTCACTCAAAAACATCTACATTCGAACCAAAAACAACGCCCAAGTCCCCTTGCAAGATCTCTACTCGCTCGAAAGCCGAAACACCTCATTGTCGGTGGCCCACTCCGGACTTTTCCCCTCATCGACGATCTCATTTAACCTCAGCCCCGGAAGCGCCTTAGGTGATGTGGTTCCCATCATCAAAAATGTCAGTGCCGAAATCGGAATGCCATCGAGCATCCAAGGCAACTTTCAGGGAACGGCACAAGCTTTCCAAGACTCACTCTCCAACCAACCGATTCTGATCCTCGCGGCGCTCGTCGCCGTCTACCTAGTTCTAGGGATCCTCTATGAGAGCCTCATTCATCCGATCACGATCCTTTCGACCTTACCCTCTGCAGGCGTGGGTGCGATCCTAGGCCTGATCCTGTTTCGTATGGATTTGAATATCATCGGGATGATCGGAATTCTGCTGCTGATCGGGATCGTCAAAAAAAATGCGATCATGATGATCGACTTTGCAATCATGCTCCGCAAGGATCGAGGTTGGGGCCCCCGTGAGGCGATTCACGAAGCTTGCTTGAGACGGTTCCGCCCGATTACCATGACGACACTTGCTGCCATTCTCGGTGGAATTCCACTGGCTATTGGCCGTGGAGACGGTGCTGAACTTCGTCAGCCCTTGGGAATCGCCATCGTCGGCGGGCTGATCGTCAGTCAGTTTGTGACCCTTTTTACAACGCCCGTGATCTACTTGTACATGGATCGCTTTTGGTCCTATTTTCAAGCGAGCAAATCGAATCAACCTGTGGTAGAATTTCCCGAAACTTCTTCGTTATCCCTCCCCGCTAAAGGAATCTAATCCATGAGCCAACCCTCCCGCCGCAGTTTTCTCAAACGCTCCGCACAAACCACCGCCGCACTGGCTTCGATCCCCTATTGGTCGTGGTCGACGCAAGTCAACGCGGCAACTTCGCAAGATCGAATGAAGATCGGTTGCATCGGAATGGGTGGCATGGGCACCGGTGATGCTCACGACCACAACCGCTTCGGCGATATCCTCGCGGTCTGCGATGTTGATGCCAACCACCGAGAAAGAGCCCGCAACGACGATCGAATCGGCAAAGGGAAAGCCGAATCGGTCGAAGACTATCGCAAAGTCCTCGATAATAAAGACGTCGAAGTCGTCAGCATCGTCACTCCTGACCATTGGCACACCAAGATCGCCATCGAAGCCCTTCAAGCTGGCAAACATGTTTTCTGCCAAAAGCCTTTAACGCTTACTCTGGCTGAAAATCTTGCGATCCGAGCCGCTTGCAAAGCCAACCCTAAGCTCGTCTTTTTTATCGGTACGCAACAACGCTCCGACCGACGACTCTTCATGCGCGCAGTGAACATGGCTCACCAAGGTCTCTTGGGTGACATCAAGAAGATCACTTGCGGCATCAACGGTAGCCCAACCGGTGGGCCTTTTGCCAAAGCCGCCGCACCGGCTCACCTCAATTGGGACATGTGGCTCGGCCAAGCACCCAAAGTGGATTACATCCAGCAACGTTGCCACAACGACTTCCGTTGGTGGTACGAATACTCCGGTGGTAAATTCACCGACTGGGGTGCCCACCACATCGATATCGCTCTGTGGGCAACCAAGATGACCGAGCAAGGAACCGGCCCAGTCGAAGTCGATGGTACCGATTGCAAACATCCTGTGGACATGAAGGATGGCAATCCGCTTGCCGACGATCGCTTCAACACCTCCCATGACTTTAACATCGTGCACAAGTTCGCCAATGGCATGGAGATCCATGTCACGAGCCGTGGCGATAATGGATTGCTCATCGAAGGTTCCAAAGGCCGGATCTTCGTCAACCGCGAACGTATCACCGGCAAACCGATCGAAGAGCAGTGGGATAAAGATGTCTCTGGCGATGAGCAGATGCAAGCTCTCTACAAAGGCAAGCCGCACGAAGGCCACAAAGCCAACTTCTATCGCTGCATCCGTGAAGGTGGTCTGCCAGTCTCGGATGTTTACTCCCACTTGCAAACCATGAACCTCTGCCATCTGTCTGCAATCGCCGGAAGACTTGCTCGTAAGATCAAGTGGAATGCCACCACCGAGAAGATCGAAGGCGATGAAGTGGCAGCATCCATGCAAGCACGCGCTCAGCGTGCAGGCTTTGAAATCCCCAAAGTCGGCTAAGTCCATGTTACTTCCTAAAACCGGTTGCTATGCCTTGTGCTGGCTCGTGGGCCTTTGCCTGCTAGCCAGCCCAGTGGTCGTTGGGCAAGATGCTTCGTCTGGCCCAGATTTCGCCTCGGAAATCAAACCGATCCTGGCCAACCATTGCTGGAGTTGCCACGGGCCCGACGAGCAATCTCGCCAAGCCAACTTGCGACTCGATCGACGCGACGATGCACTCTTAGCCAAGTCCATTGTTCCGGGCAAGTCCTCCGAGAGTCTGCTCTCGGAGCGCATCGATTCGACCGATCCGGATTCGGTCATGCCCCCTCCGGAAACCAAAAAGCCTCTGACTGAGCAGCAACGGCAATTGCTCAAGGATTGGATCAACTCCGGAGCCGAGTACTCGCAGCATTGGTCGTTCGCTCCACCAGACAGAACCAGTCTTGCGAACAACGGACTTGCAAGACCGATTTGGCAGAGCATCGATCAGCAAGTCGCTTTGAAACTCCGAGCCCATGGACTAAACGCCTCGGAGCCGGCTAACCCCGAAACGCTCCTTCGGCGCGTGAGTCTGGATCTGACCGGACTCCCTCCGACCCTCGAAGAGCTTGATTCGTTCTTGAAGGATTCTTCGGAAAATGCTTACGAGAAAGCCGTGGATCGTTTGCTTCAAAGCGATGCCTACGCCGAACGGATGGCCTCCCAATGGCTCGATCTGTCTCGCTATGCAGATACCAATGGCTACAACAACGACGAGGATCGTCAAATGTGGCCGTGGCGTGATTGGGTGATCAACGCCTATCGCCAGAACATGCCTTACGACCAGTTTCTCACCGAGCAACTCGCAGGGGATCTGCTTCCTAATGCCAGCTTGCAACAGCAAGTCGCCACGGGCTTTCTGCGCAATCAAGGACATAACACCGAAGGCGGGATCATCCAAGAGGAGTACAGAGTCGAATACGTGGCCGACCGAGTCCACACCGTCGCGACGGTTTTTCTTGGACTCTCCATGCAGTGTGCCCGCTGCCACGATCACAAGATCGATCCGATCACCCAAGCCGAATACTACCGATTCTTTTCATTGGTCAACAACTTAGAAGAAAAGCAAGCCAGCTACAGCAACTTCGTCGGTGCAGAGCCTTTTGTACGTGTTCCGACCACCGAGCAAATCGAATCCAAGAAGCAACTTGCTATCGAACTAGAAAAGATCCAAGGCCAATTGCAAGACAAGGAGCAGCGGATCGAACAAACGTGGACCGCTTGGGTTGCTGCCACCTCCGATAAGTCCATCGAAGAAACACTCGGTATCTCCCAAAAGGATCACATCGATTTCGAGCAGTCCAATGCTTCAGCCAATCCGCAGATGTGGGAACAACCCGATCTGCTCGTCTTTGCTGCTGGCAAACAAGGTACCGCTGCTACTTTCGAAAATGGACGGTTTTTGACATCTAAGCAAATCGGCAAGCTCCGATCGGATCGGCCTTTTTCGATAAGCGTCTGGGTCAATGTCCCTAGTCTTGGGAGCATGGCGATATTGTCTCGGATGGACGAAGGGATGAACCACCGAGGTTACGATATGTTGCTAGTCAACGGAAAGATCGAGGTTCATCTCGTCGACACTTGGCCTAGCAATGCGATCAAGATCAGTTCCCAGTCAACGATCGCTCCCAACCAATGGCATCATCTGACACTCACTTACGATGGATCGAAAAAAGCGGCTGGAGCGAATCTTTACATCGACGGCAAACCGGTCAAGTTCGATGTTCCCAACAACAATCTCACAGGCAGCTTGGATACCGAGAAGCCCTTTCACTTGGGACTGCGCCAGAAGTCATTGCCATTTACCGGTTCGATCGACGAACTACGTATCTTCGATGGGGTTCTATCAGCCAAGGATGTCGAGCGATTGGCTCAGTTGCAAGTCCCTGAGTCGAATCTGGCTTGGGTACGAAAGAATTGGGATCAGTTCAGTGAAGATCAACGCAATCAGGCCAAGAGTTGGACTCGCGAAAAAATCGATCCCGAGCATGGTAAGCTTCAATCGCAAGTAGTCGAACAGGAAAAGAAAATCGCGAGCATCGATCAAGCGGCCCCGGCGGTGATGGTCCTGCGAGAGATGAACCCTCCCCGCGAAACCTTTATCCTCAAGCGGGGTCAGTACGATCAGCCGACAACCAAAGTCCTACCGGGGATTCCTGAGTCACTTCGGATCGAGGGGATCGAGCATCCTACGAATCGATTGGAGTTAGCGCAGTGGCTGACCCATCCGAAGAACCCACTTACTGCCCGAGTCGCGGTAAATCGACTTTGGGAGCAGTGTTTTGGAGTCGGAATCGTTCGAACGAGCGAAGATTTTGGTGGATCGGGTGAGTACCCATCGAATCCGGAATTGCTCGATATGCTTGCCCTCAAGTTCATCGAAAGCCGTTGGGATGTTCGAGCGATGCTCAAGCAGATTGTGCTCAGCCAAACCTATCGGCAAGCCTCGCGGATGACCCAGGAACTTAAACTCAAAGATCCTGAGAATCGGCTCTTTGCAAGAGGCCCACGGCATCGGCTCTCGGCCGAAGCGATCCGAGACAATGCCCTTGCTATCAGCGGGCTGCTGGTTCGTAAAGTCGGTGGGCCAAGTGTCAAACCGTATCAACCTGCTGGTCTGTGGGAAGACGTTACCGTCGAGAGGCGAGGCAAGTACGTTGCCGATACAGGTGAAGGACTCTTCCGGAGAGGCATGTACACCTTCTGGAAGCGGACGTGCCCACCGCCGGCGATGGTCAGTTTCGATGCTCCTAACCGAGAGGTTTGCGTTGCAAGGCGATCTCGAACCAATACCCCGCTGCAAGCACTTGTTCTGCTGAACGATCCGACCTACATCGAAGCGGCTAGGTCGTTTGCAACCGATGTGCTCAAGGCAGGTGGAAACGATGAACTCGCTAGGCTGAACTACGCCTATCGCAAAGCCCTTGCTAGGGAGATCCGTCCTGAAGAGATTCCAGCCATGAAGGAACTCCTCGAGCTGGCCCGCAATGACTTTGGCGAGGATACCGCGCGGGTCGATGCCTACTTGAGCGTTGGAACTCTTGGAGTTTCTGGCGAAATACCAAAACTTGATCTGGCGGTTTGGAGCGTCGTATGCAGTGCGATTCTGAACCTCGATGAAACCATTACCAAATACTGATTATGGACAAGAGCTTCATCGACCAATCGATATCCCATAGGCGTGGTTTTTTGAAACATTCGGCGCTTGGTGGGGCTGCGCTAGGGCAATTGCTCGGTGGTTCTACGCGAGCCATCGCGGCAACTCAAGAGCCTCACTTTGCACCGATGGCCAAACGGGTGATCTATCTATTTCAATCCGGGGGGCCATCGCAATTAGAGCTCATGGATTACAAGCCCAAGCTCAAGGAGCTTCATGGGAGTGAGTTGCCCGATAGTATTCGCAATGGCCAACGGCTTACCGGGATGACTTCGGGCCAAAAGAGTTTTCCGGTCGTGGCACCCAAGTTCAAGTTTCAGCAATACGGCAGCAATGGGGCTTGGTACAGTGAACTGCTTCCCCATACCGCATCGATCACCGACGATTTGTGCGTCGTTCGATCGATGAATACCGAAGCGATCAATCACGATCCTGCGATTACTTTCATGCAGACCGGATCCCAGCAGCCTGGACGTCCTTCGCTCGGAGCTTGGCTCAGTTATGGACTTGGAAGCGAAGCCCAAGACTTACCTGCGTTTGTCGTGATGATCTCGCATGGGAGTGGGAACGATGCGAATCAGGGGCTTTTGGATCGGCTTTGGGGAAGTGGATTTTTGCCATCGAGCCATCAGGGGGTGAAATTTCGAAGTGGCAGTGAGCCGGTTTTGTACTTGAGCGATCCGCCTGGGATGCGCAGAAGTTTGCGTCGGGGGATGCTCGACCAAATCGCAAAGCTCAATGAGCTCGAGTATCAGAGGGAGCAAGACCCAGAGATCAGTTCGAGGATCGATCAGTATGAGATGGCTTTCAAGATGCAGATGTCGGTTCCTGACTTGACCGATATCTCCGATGAGCCCGAGTCGGTTTTGGAGATGTATGGACCGGAGGTCAAGAAGCCCGGTAGGTATGCAGCGAATTGTTTGATGGCTCGAAGGATGGTCGAGCGTGGGGTTCGGTTTGTGCAGTTGTACCATCGGGGTTGGGACAATCATGGCAGTTTGCCGTCGAACATACCCAAGCAGTGTCGGGACATCGATCAGCCGCAAGCTGCGTTGGTCAAGGATCTCAAGCAACGAGGTTTGTTAGACGAGACGATGGTCATTTGGGGAGGGGAGTTTGGTCGCACGGTTTATAGTCAAGGTTCGTTGCAGGACGACTATGGACGCGACCATCACGGCAGGTGTTTTTCGATGTGGATGGCCGGGGGTGGATTCCGTGCTGGGGCGGTCGTTGGTCAGACGGACGATTATGGGTACAACATCACCGAGGGTTTGGTCCATATCCATGATTTCCATGCAACGCTTTTGCATTGTTTGGGGATCGACCATGAGAAGCTGACGTATCGGTATCAGGGGCGAGATTTCCGATTGACCGACGTGCACGGCAAGTTGGTACCAGAGCTCATTGCCAAACGCTAGTAGTCGTAGGGTACGTGCAGCGGTTGGAACTTAATGGCTTGAGGATTGATTCCAAAGCTTCCGACTCATAGACAACCGATCCAGCATAAGCCCCACGACCGCGGAACGTACCAATGAGCGTTATCGTGTTCCCACCGTAGAACGGACCTCTGAGCCCGTTTCGTCAGCCTCACGAGTGCAGTAGTCGTAGGGTACGTGCAGCGGTTGGAGTTTCATGGCTGAGGATTGATTCCAAAGCTTCCGACTCATAGACAACCGATCCAGCATAAGCCCCACAACTGCGGAACGTACCAATTAGCGTTATCGTACTCCCACCGTAAAGCGGGCCTCCGAGCCCGTTTTATCCGCATCACGAGCCCAATTTTTTAAGCTTAGACTTCACCTTCGTTTCTGCATCCTCTTCGGAATACCCTTGAGCAACCAGCAATTGTTTATAGTTCCCCAACACCATCTGCATGTCCGGGTGCTCATGACCGTTTTTCTTACCGAAGGAAGAGAGGATGGCTACGGCTCTCCAAGCAAGCGGCTCGGCTTCATCTAGCCGGTTGGTGGCCTTAAGCAATTGAGCTAGGTTGGTGAGTCGAATTGCTACCTTGGTGTGCTGGTCACCGTAGGACTTCTCGTCGATGGCAAGCGCCCGACGCATCAACGGCTCGGCCTCAGCTAGCCGGTTGGTGGCCTTAAGCAATACAGCTAGGTTGTTGAGTAGAATCGCTACATTGGGGTGCTGGTCACCGTAGGCCTGTTCGTCGATGGCAAGCGCCCGACGCATCAGCGGCTCAGCCTCGGATAGCCGGTTGGTGGCCTGAAGCAATACAGCTAGGTTGTTGAGGTCTCTAGCTACATTGGTGTGCTGGTCACCGAAGGACTGCTCGTCGATGGCAAGCGCCCGACTTATCAACGGCTCGGCCTCGGCTAACCGGTTGGTGGCCTTAAGCAAAAGAGCTAGGTTGTTGAGTGAAGTCGCTATTTTTGGGTGCTCGGGACCGTAGAGCCGTTCGCCCATGGCAAGCGCCCGGCGCATCAATGGCTCGGCCTCGGCTAGCCGGTTGGTGTCTTGAAGCAATTGAGCTAGGTTGCTGAGTCGAATCGCTACGTTGGTGTGCTGGTCACCGTAGGACTGTTCTTCGATGGCGAGCGTCCGACGCATCAGCGGCTCGGCCTCGGCTAGCCGGTTGGTGGCCTTAAGCAATATAGCTAGGTTGTTAAGCGCGGTCGATTCCCATTCCTGAAGATGGGCGCATTCAGCTTCATTGAGGGCATGGCGGATCTGCAGTTCGGCTTCGTTCCATAGAGTCTTTTCCTCCAGCAGCGATGCGAGGCGAAGTCGCATATGGACCCGCTCTTTTGGATCGTTTAGCAAGGGGATATGATCTCGCAGAAACGCGATCTTTGCCTCGGAATAATTTTTGTAATTGAGTTCAAAGCCCATGGCGGCAAACTGTTCCATGAATGCTTCTAAATCTCCGCTACGGTGCAACGACCATAGTTCAATCAGTTGCTCAATTTCGCCGAGGTAATCCAACGGCTCTTCTTGTGAAAACGCCCAACCTACGATCCAGCGTCCCATCGGATCAAGAGACTCTGAGCGAATCTCGGCGATCAATTCGGCTTGCCCACTAGGATTGCCGGCTTGGGCATAACGTGATGCCAAATCGAGTTTGGCACGTATGCGTTCCGGTGGTGTACCGATATCAGAGAGCAACTCCAAGCCTGACTGAGCATTGGGGTTTGAGAAGTCTTTGCGGTACTGAAGCCTCTTTGCGTCTCGTTCCTCTTGCTTTGGATAGAATTTGGCTAAGCATTCGACGAGGATCGGTAATCGTTTTCGGAATTTTCGAGAAAGGTTCATCGCAAGCCAAAGATCGAAGAAACCTTCGTTTATCGAGTAAATGCGGGACCTTTTATCCTTAGGGTTCTGAAAGCTTTTAACGTATCCGCTTTGAGACATCCGTTTGAGCAGCGAGGAGGTTTGTTGTTCGCTGATTCGCAGTTTTTCAGAGATCCTTTTGGGGGTTTTCGGTTCGCTCTCATCACGCATCAGAGCAAGGGTTTCAAGCAGGGCCCGTTCGCGCGGTGCTAAATCTCTGAGTCGATCTTGATAAAAGGGTGTGACGCGATCGAGCAACTTTTTGAACTGTTCGCCTACGGCGACCACCGAGTCATGGACGATCAATTCATAGAGCATGTGGGTTAAACGCGGATTGCCTGCTGTCATGTCGTGGAGAGCGGCCAATTTGGGCCGCAGGGATTTGAAATCCTCAAGCAGGTTCGTGCGCTGTTCCCACTCGAGGTTCTTTCGAATCAGTTCAATTGCCTCCTCCTTGGTCAGGGAATCGAGCACCTGAACGTCGAAAAAGTCAAAGAACGGTTCATCGACACTGGAAATGCCTTCGAAATGAATCGGAGCCGTCGCGATCAATTGGCAACCGTTATCGCCCATGAAAAACTTGCGCATTGCACCGACATCCATTCGTTCTTTCATTTGCTTTTCGAAAACATCATGAACGTTTTCAAGCATGATGAGCAAGGTTCGTTTGGCCGACTGATTGGCCTTGCGAATCGCTGGAACCAACGAGTCAATGATCGTGGCATCGTCTTGTACGGTCTCAAGTTTTTGATAGAGGGTTTCCCAGTTTTTCTCGGTGGGCAACTGGTTTGCCAAGGCTTCGCAGACTCTCAAAAGAAAGTCTGCAAACGAAAGTATCCGGCTTGACTCCTCGGGGAATCGGACGACGACGAATTGCGTTCGCAGTAGGTCGTCTCTTTGTATTTCATCTTCGATGAGCGAGAGAAAATGGGTTTTGCCGGTACCCCGACTTCCGATGTACAGGAAGTGGTGTTTCGAATTCCGCTTCGACGACTTTCGAAGGTGCTCGAGAGCATCTTGTAGTTTCGCTTCACGCGCTACGGTAATAAAGCGGCGGTGCTCCGGGGATGTCATCCCGGCTCGAAACAAGCCCAGATAGGAGTGTTGTGGTGTGTCCTGCGGCTTGGGGGTAGGAGTTTTTTTAGCCATAGTATTTCTTCCACCACGCTTTCATAAGGCCACTTTCGAAATCGAAACGATCCTTCTTGATCTCGCCGATGTAGAAGTCGTTCATCAAATCGTGCATGATCTTATTGAACAGCGAATCCCGTTGGAACGAATGAGATTGCGTACCGATTTCTTGTTCACAAATGGTCTTAAGTGCATTCCTTGTCAGACCATTGGTCCTACTTTTGCTCAGCGAGTTTAAGATCTTGTGAGCCAGAGATGCTCTAGGCTCAGGGTAGTACTTTTGAATGCGAGAATGGTAATGCTGAAGTTTGTCCTGGGCACCGATTCCAGTGATCATGGAAAGAAAGACCTTTTCGACGTGTGTCGCGGTGATTTCTTCTTGTGATTGTTTACCGGCTCGGTAGAGCGCTTGGGTAGCCATCTGTAGGAATAGCGGGATTGGTCTTCCGAGTTTCTGTTCGACTAAGGATGGGACATCCGGATGGAACTTGATGCCTTTGCCCGAGAGCATTTTGGCGACAAACTCGCGAACTTGTTCGGGAGTCAGGATGGGTAGCATTTCGGTCGACAGATTGTTGATCAAATCAATACCGCCTAGGTCGTCTAGAGTTCCGGCGAGGTTGATCGAGCCACCGACAAGCCACCGGATATTGTCTTGTTGAGGGGGTGGAGTTTCTCGTTGCTTGCGGAACCATGCCATGAAGTCTCTGGCGTCCTGCGGTTGATCGATTTTCATATTTAAGAGCATGTCTGGCAGTTCATCAACGATGATCAGAACGGGTTTCTTACTCTTGCGGATGCGATTCAAAAGCTCTTCGGCATGAGTTTTCCAATTCGCTTTCCAGTCAGGGTCGTTTTCCCGAAGAACGATCTTTACACCTCCGGTTTCAATTTCCTTAACCTTGCCGGTCGCCGACCATGCAAGGCCCTTGAGTACCTCCCAGCTTTTGCCGGCAAGGTCACGCAAGAAGTCTGGGTGTTGTTCGTAGAAGTTCTCGATGATGGTTTGAAACAGATCGGCGGGGTGTTTGAAGTCCTGCACGTTCTGAAACACGACCAGTCGACCAGCCTGGGGCCGTTCCCGCAAATGGTTCATCACGCTGGTTTTGCCTGTCCGCCTGGGGGCCGTTAGCAATACATGTTCCGTATGGAGTTTTTCCCAGAGTTGCTCGATGAACTCATCGCGAAACCAAAGGTCCTCGGGTGGTACGATCGAACCTGTGTAGAAGTCAGCAGTCATGGTGTACACCTTTTTTGATGGATAAAAAGATTCGATGTATTGTACGTCGCTTTTGGTGTACGTCAACATTGGTGTGTAAAATACTTGAGCCTTCGTTCGGCGGTGGCAAACACCCTCAATCTTCCGGTTTTACAGGTTTTTTGATTTTCTCCTGGAAATACTCCAATCCCTATTGATCCGCGACCGATCTAGTGTAATACTTAGCTAGTGCACTAGTCGCGTACTCTAGCAGCGGGTGGTTTCCCATGTTTTTCTCGATCGATCCGAGCAATGGCATCGCGATCTACGAACAAATCGTTCGGCAGGTCAAGTTCGCCGTGGCCGATGGGGTGCTGATCCCAGGCCAACTACTCCCCAGCGTCCGAACGCTGAGCGTTCAATTGGCTATCAACCCTAACACGGTTGCCAAAGCCTTCCAAATTCTCCAGTCCGATGGCATCTGCGAATCGCTCCGAGGCCGAGGCCTAGCGATACGCTCCGAATCCGTCGCACAGTGCAACCAAGCTCGCAGAAGACTCCTCGAAGAACGTCTTCGATCGGCCATCAGCGAAGCTCTCCACGGAGGACTCTCGACCAAAGAAGTCCGGCGACTGATGCTCGATCAGCTCGGTCTGCTCGATGGCAACGTCGCGACCGTCGCTTCTCCTGTCGGCTCTGCTGTCGAAGAATCAGAGCCTGCCTAATTGCCCCATCATCCATACAACAATCGGAATTACCATCCATCGGAGGACTCTCTTATGAACGATGCGATCAAGATCAACGGAATTGAAATGCATTACCGAGGCTGCGATGCCTTGAGAGGAATCGATCTGTCGGTTGCCCCTGGGACGGTCATGGCGATCCTCGGTGAGAACGGAGCTGGAAAAACAACTCTCATCAAAATCATGACGGGCTTCCAAAGACCATCCAAGGGAACTTGCTCGATCCTTGGACTCGATCCGACGGTATCCGACCAAGCCCTCGAGCTTCGCAAACGCATCGGATACGTCTCGGACTCCCCAGCCCTTTACGATTGGATGACGATCGGCGAAATCGGCTGGTTCGCTTCGTCGTTCTATCCCGACGGTTTCAAAGAACGCTATCAAGACTTCATCGCTCGCTACGATTTGCCGGCGGGGCGCAAGATCAAGCAACTGAGCAAAGGCCAGCGATCCAAGGTCGCATTGTCACTGGCCCTGGCACACGATCCAGAGTTGCTGATCCTCGATGAGCCAACCTCGGGCTTGGATCCAATCGTCCGAAGAGAGTTTCTTGAAAGCATGATCAGTGTGGCGGCCACTGGGCGAACGGTGTTTCTATCGAGTCACCAGATTTCTGAGATCGAACGAGTCGCCGATACGATCGCGATCTTGCACAAAGGCAAAGTCCAACTCGTCGGCCCATTGGCTGATCTTAAGGAATCGATCGCGTTGGTGACGGTGTCGCTAAGTGATCCGCTGATCGCACTTGGTGATTTGCCCGAACCGAGCCGGATTCTTGCGGAGATCACCGAAGGCAGGCAAAAGCAGTTGATTGTCCAAGGGGACGGTGATGAAGCGGCCGCTTACTGGCGCCAGGCAACTGGGGTTCTGGGTGCCCAATCCCGAAGTGCGAGTCTTGAAGAGCTTTTCGTTGCCTGCACCCGAGGTGACAGCATTTACAAACGGGTCTCTGAAGCGAGCAATCCAACAAAGATGGAGGCTGGAAGATCATGAGTAGTCAAGCGACTGCATCGATATCCAATCAAGCGTCTTGGACCAAGGCCTTGCTTTGGAAAGAGGTTCGGCAAGTCATGCCGCTGATGCTGACGGTCCTTGGGATGGGCTTTGGGATTCTTTTAATCATCCTCATTACGGCAGCTTTCGGTTCCAACAAAGGGATCCGTTATGAGACCGGGTTTTGGTTTCTGTTTCTTTCCATGCCCATGATGTACGCGACGGGTGTAGGGATCCTGCTGGTAGGTAACGAGAAGGAATCGCGATCCATGCTGTGGATGCGAACTTTGCCCGTCGGTGCAAAGCACATCGCATGGAATAAGCTGGTCGTCGCATTGGTTAGCTTGGCTGTGGTATGGTTGATCGCTTTGACTTCCTGGGCGATATTCGCGACGTCACTTGGAGCCCCACTGTCTGTCGTCGGAGCCTTTTTCAATTCGGGTAACGAAACCAATGGATGGTTGCTACCGGACTATTTGATGGTGTCTGTATTTCTATGTTTGGCAGGTTTGGCTTTCGCATGGAGGTTTGAATCCCAGATTCTTTCCCTGGTGTTACTCATCCCGGCTGCTCTTGCGATATGGTTGCCATCCTATGGAATCAGCAAATGGCTCGATGGCAGGGGCTTTGGTTCAGCGAGTCAGAGTTTTCTCGATTCGGGTGTCTACTTGGTGGGCTTAACGATCGGCAGTATCGTTGCACTTGTTTATGGATGGCGAGTTAGCCAAAAGGCGCTTTCAGCATTAGCTGCTCCATCGCAAGCCTCGGGTGCTGCGGTCTGGTCTCCTGCGATCTTCGGTCAAGCCGCAGCAGGGGGGGCTCGATCCGAAGCACGATTAGCAGAGGCTTGGTCGCTCTGGCCGAGCGTCACACCACTTGGCGGAATGCTATGGCAGATGATCCGGCAAAATGGGATTTGGTGGTCCCTCATTGGATTGTTATCCCTGATCGTATTAGGAATCGGTTCGGGCTGCGACATCAAGGGTAGTACGGATACGATCGACCAAGATTGGATCCTCAAGGTTCTTTTTCCGCTCGGTTTTTTATCGGGATTGCTGGGGGTTCTGGCCTTTCAATCCGATGGGATTCAGCAGCGAGTCCGCTTCTACGCCGATCGAGGGGTGTCTCCGACGCTGCTTTGGCTAACGCGTCATTGGATACCGGTCACGGTCGTGTTGGTATTGGCAATCGCCAGACACTTATCGCTCCGATTGGCACCTTGGATGAACTCTCCGTGGATCTTCATCGATACTGCGGCGGTCCTTGGCGTTTGTTTGGCAGCCTACATCGTCGGCCAATGGGTTTCGCAGTTTGTCAAGAGTCCGATTCTTTCGGCGATCGTATTGCCAGCGGTGCTTTTGACGAACCTCGCCTATTGCATCTTCGCGGTCGCAGCGATGGAGGCACCTTGGTGGCTACTGATTGCATCCTTCGCGATCACCGCATTCTCGACTTGGTGGATGATGAAGCCGTGGATGGAGCGGCGGATCGATTGGAAGTACTACTTGCAACATAGCCTATTCTCACTTGCAGCCATGTTGATTCCGCTGATTCCTGGGCTTTGGAAGATCTGGAATCTGCCCACGATGCCCTCGGATGTTCGTGCGAATCTTCAGCAACTTGCGATGAAAGCTCCATCGTCCCAACGCATGCAAAAGTATCTGAGCAGCAACTATCTGACTTCGATTGATAAAATCGACCAAGATGCTATTCCGTTGGTGCTTAGTCACAACGAGGAAATTCGGGAGTACCAACAAGGTCAAGTGCTCGGACAAGTTGTGGATCCTGAGTACTGGCTAGCCAATGGCGATCCTACGGACTTGCTTAAGATTTATCTTGCACAGCTCGCGAGCCTTCAAAATAGCCTCATGAGCTCGCAAGTCGACTCCAAAATGGACATGGAGGTGTCGCTACGCAAATACCGCGATGCGATGGCAGATCTTCCTAAAGTGGTTACGGGTTTGAGAGCGACGAGACGATTGCGACTCTGTGATATCGCCGAGCAAATTGAGCTATCGGCCTTGGGCCACTGCAAGCACTCCAAGGCGCGAGAGTGGATGGGGGCTGCTGCGTACGAATCCGTGGCGAGGTTCCTGGGTGACGATCAAGCCCGAGATGAGTCTAGACGGGTAGCGCTTGCGACGGCTTGGTGGGAACCTAAGCAAAACTTAAATACGAATCGTCCTGATCTCTATTTTGGTCTAGATGGTTATCCAACGCAGTATTTCGTTGGCATGGATCGAAGAAATCAATCGCCCTCGATACCATCGAGTATGGGAGTGCTCAGAGGTCGCGATTTGTATGTCGCAGACTTGTGGAGGCTCTTGGAGTTACCCACCGGTAGCCAGCAAGCCGCTGCTCATCGTGAGCTAATTGATTCTAGAAACGCTTATGCAAGTCACACTCCAGCCGATGGGCGATTCATTGTGTTGAGTCATTACCCTTTTTTATCCCCCGCTGGAACGTGGCGAGGTGAGTGGGAAGTCCTGGCTAAAAAACTACTGACGGAGGTAAATGGCCAATGAGTAACACCCAAAAAAACGCGTTTCCCAAGTGGTTGATTGCAGCCATGGTTGCAAGCTGCCTTGCGGTCGTTGTTCTTGGATACCTTGCGAATCAATTGCTTGCTCGCGAAATCGCGATTCACCGTGAGCAGATGCGGCGGCTGCGTTTGGTAGAGACTCGGATGGGGCTACCGCCGAATCCGACCGGCCAACCAAGTCAGGTCATCGAAGCAAGCACCAATAATTCCGATGCGATCCGCAGATGGGAAGGAGTCCTAGCACAGATCAAGGATCCTTACATTGCGGCCCAGCAAACGGTACTCGCTGAGGAAATGCCACCGGAACTCAATACCGTATCAGCGGATCCAGATGTCCTGCAGGAGGGGAGTTTTGATGCGAATGTCGTTTGGTTTCAATTTCCGGTGGGTTTAGATCGATTTGCGCTAGCCAATCGTCCACTTTTAGACGCGACTTACGATTTGGTTTCCCAGCCTCTCGACGATGCTTGGTTGGTTTCAAGTTTTGGGCATGGGGATTTGTATCGACTTCGCCAATTGGTCTTATGGGACATTGCCAATTGCGTAACATCCAAAGACAAAGAGCGATTTATCAAGGCGTTGGAGGGTTACCATCGATTAACCAACCAATTTGGAAATCCCAATCGTGGCAACGAACTCTACACCTTGGAATGTTTATTGCACCGAGGTCTGGACGAAAAACTCATCGATTCGAAGATCGTTACGGAGTCCCTTGAGCGTGTAGCGAAAAACACGGCCATGGCAAGCAGTTTCATCGATTCCGTTGGTGGCGATCTTGACCTTCGAAGAGCGAACCTGTTCTCAGTTTTCAGCAACCAGTTTGGTGGTGGTCGGACATTTCCAAGCATCATGGAAGCGGCCTTTGAAGAGTATTTGTACCGAAATAACATCGGGGCTAATTTTGTCGTCGATCGGCAAAATGATCTTGGGGGTGCGCTGAGATATTTTACGCTCGCAGTGCGGGTGGCATTGCTCCAAGCACTCCAAGAGCATGGGGGGCAAATTCGTGTTCCGCAGGACGTGCTCTCTCGATTGCAGATGCCTGCGGAGATTCAAGGAGTGATCACTGCAAAACTCAATGGAGACCCATTGTCCACGCTATTCGATTATGACCCAAAGGAGCCGGGCACTGGAGTCCTGAAATTCAAGCTGCCGATCGATATAAGTTCTGGCCCTTTCCCGATTCGAACCACGTATAAAATCCAAGCGGATTGATCGGACAGATCGGACAGATCAGACAGATCGGACGGATCGGACAGATCGGACGGATCGGACGGATCGGACGGGCATACCTGGGGCGTTGCCCCAGGCTATGATGAGTATCGCCTTTGGCGAAAAAACCGACCGACGCGATTGGACAATGAAAGTCACGATTGGTCCATTTGGCCAACGGCCATATTCAACATAGCCAGGGGCATCGCCCCTGGGCCTTTGGCGAAAAGACCGACGTGCGCAATTGGACGATGAACGTAATGATTGGTCCATTTGGCCAACGGCCATATTCAACATAGCCAGGGGCATCGCCCCTGGTGCGTTGCCCTGGGCTATCCCATGAAGCCCCTTCGGGGCTGATCAGACGGTTTTTGCTAGCAAAAACTAGATCAGCAAAAAATTGGAAAACTCTTTTCCAAATGCTTGGACCTCGACGCTCGCTTCGCTAAACTACCCACCGGGTTGGAGCCCAACACTGTCCCCCTGTTTCACTATCGCGTCTCTACACGGAGGTAATCCCATGACCCGTATCCCTATTAGCCAAGCCGAAGAGAAGGCTCGACAATTGCAAGAAAACCTCGATCTAAGCACGGCCGAAATCGGCCTCCAAGTCCGCACGACCAACTGCTTGGAAGAAAAAGGTATCTTCACTGTCCGCCAATTGCTCCAAGCGAGCCCAGAAACCCTCCTGAGCATCGCAAACTTCGGCGATAAAACCCTTGAAGAAGTTTACCTTGCCCTGGAAAAATACGGCTACTACCGACCTTGGCGCAAACCTCGCTAGTCCTACGGTGACCCCTATGTCCTACGTATGGCTCGCCAATCTCTGCTTGCTCGTGGCACTTGCCTGTAGTCTGACAACTTTGCAGTCTACAGTTCTCGGGCAAGCAGACGATCAAATAGTCCAAGCCTTGTTGTCGAAACTTCGCTCGATCGAAAAATTCGAATTGAGCACTACCGAGCCTAACAAACCCTCTGCTCAGGCTGATTCATCGCTAGCTGATCTCCCATCACCCCAGCGCCTCGCGGAACTCCTAGAACTCGTTCTTCAGCCTAACCCCCCGACTTCCAATCGCTTCTTTATCGCGGACACTTCCTCTCGAAGCAAACTCAGACGCGAGCGACTTCGATCTGCCCTCCAGTCCGCAGGACTGCTCGGCGATCTTGAGTCAATCATCGAAAGTCAAGCTTCTAGTCCATCAAGTATCGAGGCCACTCCCAACGCACAACTGCTTGATCGCAACCAGGCCCTGCTAGCGATCCTCAATACAGATGAGAAGAACGCTCGCAATTCCAATCCAAACGCCGAAGATACCATTGAAGTAAAACGTTCCGCAGCAAACTTTCCATTGCTAGGCTGGGGGCCCGGAACTTATCAATCCGCACGCAGTACCCATTTTGCGATCGCTTCACAAGCAGGCGAAAAAGTAACCGCCGAAGTGGCTCAAGCATGCGAAGTGATTTTCAGCATCTGGCAGTCGCTTTTCGCGGAAAGCTTTGCATTTCCCGCTCAGCAGACCCAAGCCTTCCGAGTGGTTCTGCTTCGCAACAAAGAGGCCTATGTGCGTGCACTGAAAGCCATCGAACCTCGTATCTCGATTTCGACTGGCTACTACAGCCCTGAACATCGGATGGCTTTCTTTTACTGGGATGGACCGAAATCCTTCCCGACCCTCGTTCACGAACTGACCCATCAATTTTTTGATGCAACATCGACCGAAGACTCCCGATTCGACGCCGACTCCGACCCAGGAGCTTGGGCTCTCGAAGCCGTCGCGCTTTACATGGAGTCTTGGTCCGAGGAATACGTCGGAGGTCTTAGAGTCATCGAAATCGGAGGATGGGATGCGCCTCGAGTTCAAGCGGGACGATTTCGCCGCTTGCGAGATCAGTACTGGATCCCATGGGATGAATTTTCAAAAGCCGATGGAAAGAAGCTCAGGGCTGATCCCGATGTTGCCGCTTGGTATTCCCAAGCTTGTGGTCTTGCCCACTTTTGGCTCGATTCGGATTCTGCATCGCGAGAAAAGTTTTTGACCTATTTGCAGAGTGTCTACCGGGGTGATGGTGCTAGTGCCGCAAATGCCCTTACCGATGATGATACGCTGCGGACCGCGTACGATCAGTACCTGCTTACTGGCAGCAACCCACCAATCGATCCGAACGAAAATTACAGTCAGCGGCCAGGTCTCTTGCGCCGTAATGAAATCGTACTAACCCGTTCTGCGATCCAAAGCCGTGCTCTCCTGAGTTGGCCGCTAGGCCTAAGGAAACTTGCATGGCTCGATCTTGGATTCACCCAAGTCGACGACTCACTCTTTACACAGGCCGGCGAGAATCCCTGGGAGATCCAACGATTGAATGTCGAGTCGACGAAAATCACCGATGCATCGATGCAGGCCATCGCCTCGATGAAGAACCTTACCGAGCTCGATTTGAGTGGCTGCAAGGTGACCGATGCAGGTCTTGAGGCCTTGGCCAAGCATCCGAGTTTGAAGCAACTTTGGCTGACCAACACCGACGTCACCGACCGTTCGATCGAAGTCCTTGCATCGATCCCCAAGCTCGAACGAATCGAAGCCAGCGGATCGCTTTCGGTTGAAGGTTACCAGGATCTGATCAAGAAAAAGCCCAGGCTACGCAAGCCTTGATCTGATCGCCGGAGTCTATTTTTTGAGTTCCATGCACTCGGCGATCTCGATAGCGATCGCTTGGAGATCCTCGGGGTTCTTGGGTGCTGTCCCAAAAGCATGGGCATCGTAGGCTTCATTCGCGTTGCGAATCGGAGTGGCATTGACGGTCGACCAAGCCATATCGTAGACCGAATAGGAGACAACGAGTCCCTTGGTCACCGAATTGACTTCACGCTGTAGATCGTACGCTGTAAAGGCGCTGTTGACGAAGCACGAAGCATTGATCAGCCAGTCCTTGTACTGCTTGTTTTTCGCGATCTTCGGGCCATAAACCTTTTCGAGTGCCTCAGCCGCACTTCTGACAGAGACCATGATCCGATCGATGATGGTTCGAACCGGATGGCTGAAGGCGACTTCGGCAAAGCTCGAAGGAGAAAGATAGACGTTGACGGCTGCCCCAACGGCACCGCAGTTGGTATGTCCAAGAACGATCACGCTCTGGAGCGACTCACGCAGGGCCGTTGCGGCATAGTCGATGCTCCCGATGCATTCGAGCCCGAGCACATTACCCGCGACGCGTACGACGAACAAATCGTTCGAAGAGCAATCGAAAATATGCTCAATTGGAACTCTCGCATCGGCGCATCCGAGCACTGCTGCATACGGAGAATGCATTTGAGCTAGCCCACCAACGACCGGTATTCCCAACTGCACCGGGGTGATCGGCATGATCATCGAATCGACCTTCTTGCCATCTTGGACTTCTTGAAGGTGATTGACCATCGAGTAGAAACGGCAATTGCCTTGATGAAGTGTTTTCAAGGCCTCCTTGTTGTTCTTGGGTCGCTTGAGCTCTAGAGGTGCATAGGGGTCAAAACGGTAGATGATATCCATGTTGCTTATTACTGGCTTTCTTGGGAGAGTTCGCCTAAGTCTCTTCGGCTATGATAAAAGATCTCTTCGACGGAGTTTGCGATGGTTGCGGACATGCCTTCGAGATCTAAGTCGTCTTCGTCAAATCCGAAAGGCTCGTCGACATGCTCGGCAACGACTTCCATCCCTACCATGAAGTAGGAGATGACAATCGTCAATGGGAGCGTCCACCATTTGAAGTCTTGGACAAGCCCCCAGGGTAAGGTGAAGAGGAAAAGAAAAATACATTGTCTGGCGAATATCCTATAAGAGCGAACCATCGGCGTTTTTGCGATTCGTTCGCAAGCTCCGCAGATATCCATCAGCTTGGAAGCTTCGCAATCGAAGACTCGCAAAAGCCCTCGATCCATAGGTTTGTTAACCAGTCGATTATTGATCCAACGGTAGATGTCTTGGGAAATCGCTAGCGGCACATGCGTTGGGACTGCGCCTTGGAATGCAGGCCCTGAGTATTTCTGTTTGCGAAGATGGTCGGTCAGAGCCTTGGGGAACTCCGACAGATGCCTTGAGAGGAATCGACGTTCCTCTGGGCTCAAATCGGGGAAAAACTCCTGAATCTTGATCGCTAGGTTTCGCGAGCAATTGATCAAACTACCCCAGAGCGTGCGGGCTTCCCACCATCGCGCGTAGGCCGCATTGGTTCGAAACACCAACAGCCATCCGAGCACCAGGGACAGAGCAGCATGCAGATCCGACGGTGTGTCGCCAACATCGGCGTACGTGGTATACTCTTTGAGGATTGGGAATAGCGAATAGAGCCCCATCGCAAGAGCGACCGAGCCGATCGTCATGAGTGTCCGTGACTTGAAAAGCGGGTAAAGCGTGTCCTGGATTGGCATATCTCGCAAAAGATACTTAAATAAGTCCAAATCTTCCAGGCCCCATTTTTATATCGAGTCCGTTCCATGCGATTTTCGCAAAGAGTTGTCATTGTCACCGGTGGAGCCAAGGGTATCGGTGAAGGTTGTTCGAGGGTCTTTGCCCAAGAAGGGGGGCTCGTGGCGATCCTCGATCGGGACTTGGCCGCCGCAGAGCGAACCGCCGCAAGCCTTGGGGAAAACCACCTAGCGATCGCCTGCGATGTCTCGGACGAAAAGCAAATCGCTTCAAGCGTCGCTGCTGTTGTCCAGCGGTACGGTCGAATCGATTGCTTGATCAACAACGCCGGTATCCATCCACCCGATACCCCGATCCATAAAATGACGCCCGAAGAGGCCTTAAGCGTCATCCGCGTCAATTTTTTAAGCACTTATTCGATGTGCTACTACGCACTGGAGCATTTGAAGAAAACCAAAGGGACAATCATCAATGTTAGCTCGATGACCGCCGCATTGGGGCAACGCAACTCGACGGCTTATGCGGCCAGCAAAGGTGCTCAGCTATCCTTCACGAAGTCTTTAGCACTCGAGTGCGCCGATTATGGTGTTCGGGTCAATGCGATCCTCCCGAGCAACGTCGATACACCGCTGATGCGCCAGTGGGCATCAAGTTTGTCGGATCCGGAAGCCGCCTTGCAACGCATCGCCGCTTTGCAACCCATCGGTCGTATGGCTGATGTCCAGGAGATGGGTCGCGTGTGCTTGTTCCTTGCCACCGAGGATAGCAGTTTCATCACCGGCCAAGGGCTCCATGTCGATGGTGGTGCTAGCCTCGACTACTAGGCCTTGCATACTAGCCCTTGCAAATCGAATCCATGCGCATTGTTACGCCCGGTTCCCTGAGCAACAACTACGATTATTTAATCGTCGGTTCCGGACCAGCCGGTTCGATGTTGGCAAGTCAACTGCAGCACGTCGGACGGGTGCTGGTTCTTGAAGCTGGATCGATTCATCAAGGCCGATTCTCGCATACGCCTGCTCTTTACCCGCGAAGTTTCGCAACACGGATCGACTGGAACTATCAGACAACGCCTCAACCCCATCTAGCTCATCGCAAATTCTCCTGGCCCTCGGGCAAAACCATCGGCGGGTCGTCTGCGATCAATGCGATGATTCGTATCGAACCGGCTCTAGCTTGCTTGAAGCAGTTGGAGCATCACTGCGGATTGGATTGGTCGATCGGTTCGATCCTCAAAACCTTTGATCGCTTACGGAGTCTCTGGCAGGGGACAACTCCAGAGCTCCATGCAAATACCTCGTCACTTCTAGCGCGAGCGATTGCTCAAGGCGTCGGCACCTCAGAGGGACTTGCAACACCAGGATGGAAGATCTCTCCCTATGTTCGTATGCAGTCAGGCGGCAAACGACAAAGCATCCGACAGAGGCTTATTTGCGATGTGATGGCTGACGCGACTGTCTCCAAGCTTGTCATCGAGTCGGATCGGGTCACAGGTCTTTTAGTAGATGTCGAGGGTACGCAGATTGCACTTCGTGCTAATCAGCAAATCATCCTTTGTTGCGGTGCGATCCAAACGCCGAGGCTCCTTTTTCAAAGTGGCATTGGACCCAGCGATTCGCTCGGTGATGCGGGCTTGGTATGCACCCACCGAGTCGAACGCATCGGCGTAGGCTTGCAAGATCACTTGGTCTACCCATTGGTCTTTAGGCTTCGAAACGGACAAGCTTTTTCATTACCCTTTTCCCGAGACGATCGATTGCGGTACGTTCGAGAGGGCAAAGGCCCAATGTCCTCGAATCTAGCAGAGCTCGGAGCCTTCACCGTTCCAACGGATACGCTGCAGGAATCTTTTCAATGGCACATCACTCCAACGCACTACTTAGCCTATCCCAACATCCCAGTCCCCTACCCTTGTGTCAGCATCGGAATCACTCAGTGCAAACCCACCAGTTCTGGAGCGATGTTTCCCTTGCCCGCTACCCAAGGAGGCGAGTGCAACCAGCGTTCAATCCCGTTGCGTATCGACCCGGGTTATCTGTCGGATGACAGGGACAAGCAGGCCTATTTCAAGGCGATTCAATTAACCCGTGAATTCTTCCATAGAGACATTTGGAATGATCTTCTCGAAGAGGAAATCGCACCGGGCCCAAAACGAGTCACCTCGGAGTCGCTTGCGAGCCATTTGGAACGCTTTGCCACGACGCTTTACCATTACAGTGGAACTTGCCAGATGGGAATCGATCCGAGGGCCCCGGTCGATCCGAGGTTTAAGCTTCGGGGGATTGAAGGGTTGCGGATCTGTGACGCATCGGTCTTTCCCGAAATCCTAGGTTGCAACCCTCAAACAACGATCATGATGCTGGCGATGCGACTGGGTGATTGGCTACTTGAAGACTCCTAGGTGCGTGGCCTAAGCTTCGGAGGAACCATGGGCTCGCGGATCGTGTGCCGCTTCGAGACGGTTGCTCTGCCGGTGGATCGCTTGGCTGATGGCTAGAGCTCCCGAGGCTTTCAAAGGGTGTCCCAAAGCGGTGAGTCGATCGCGAATCGCAGGAGTGATTTCCCAAGGTGTGCCAACACCGATTTGGTCTTCGAAGAGCAATTGATCGGGGCGCCATTGATGGTGCACCCGAGGGGCCGCGACGGCTTCGGCGACGCTACAACCACCGTCGAGGACTCGCAGAAGAACCTGCAGGGTCGCATTGATGATCCGGGGACCACCGGCTGCCCCGGCCGTAAGGATCGGCTGCCGGCTCTGATCCAAGACCATCGTCGGACTCATGCTCGACAAAGGACGCTTTCCGGGCGCGACCGCGTTGGATTGCGAACCGATCAATCCGAATGCATTGGGAGTTCCCGGCGAGATACTAAAGTCATCCATTTGGTTGTTGAGCATCACGCCTGTGCCCGGCACGGTCACTTTCGAACCCCACGAGGTATTGACGGTGCAGGTCATGGCGACCCAATTCCCTTCATCGTCAGCGGTGGTCAAATGCGTCGTATGCTTGCGATCTTCTCCAGGCGCAGGTTCGCTCGAATTTAATTCTCGCTCGGAACTACCATTAGGCCAACCGTGGTCGATGTTTGATGAAGCTCTTGCGCTCGAAAAATCGGCCATGCGGTCTTGGGCGTATTGCGGATCCAAGAGACCTGCGGGTACATCCACGAAATCGCTGTCACCGAGCCAGTGAGCACGGTCGGCAAAGGCTCGCTTCATGACCTCGCATAGCAGATGATAGTAAGCATCTTCGCGAGATCGCATCCAAGCACCGATTGGATAGGGTTCGAGCATCATGAGCATCTGCGCGATGTGAATGCCTCCGGAACTTGGTGGAGGAAAACCGATCACTTCGTAACTTCGGTATTTTGTTCGTATCGGGGTGCGCAGCTTGGGCTGGTACAATCGGAAGTCCTCGGCAGTGAGGATACCTCCGATGGATTTGAGGTAATTTTCACAGGCCTGAGCGAATGGCCCTTGATAAAACCATTCTGCTCCCTGCTCTGCGATGTTGCCAAGGGTGCTTGCAAGATCCTTTTGAACGAGCAATTCTCCTTCGCGTATCGGAGATCCATCAGGATGGAAGTAGATCTCCTTGGATGCGGGGTATTTGCGAAGTTCGTCGGTTTCTGCTGCGATGGTTCTGCCAATCGACTTCGAGGCCAGCACTCCGTCGAAAGCAGCTTTCTTTGCATCGGCGAAGAGGTCTTTCCATGGCAGTCGTCCGGCTGCGGTGTGCATTTGTTTCATAGCGGCGATTTGACTCGGGACGCCTGCAGCAAGCGGTCCGTTTTGGCTCAGTTTTGGATCGGCCTTGCCATCGCGAACGAACATTTGCTCGTGCGCGGATTGTCCAGCGGTCTCGCGTCCGTCGATCGCGAGGATTTGGTCCTTGGCGGTGCGGATCAGGACTAGGCAACCACCTCCGATACCCGAGTTGTGACCATCGACAACGCCTAGAATCAGGGCAGCCGAGATAGCCGCATCGATCGCGTTTCCACCGCTTTGCAGGACTCTCATAGCGCTGCGTGTGGCCAACGGGTGGACCGTCGCGGCACCATGGTTGACGGTCAACTTATCCCAGCCATGGGCGAACCTAGGAATTCCAGTGCTTAGAACCCCGCTGGCTGCGGCGGTTTGAAGAAATGCTCTGCGTGTGGTCATCGCTTTTTTGGCCCGTAGATCGACGACATCCCAAGGATTACCTTCGAGTACGAGTACCATTCCATTGAGTACGAGTACGAGTAGGAATAGAACCAATCACAAAAATTCTAAGCCACAATAATTTCCGAGGAACCCTAAATTCAAAAACGAAAACTATAATCTCGCCAATGTTTGATGCTGCAGATTGTAATTCTAGTCCAAGTCCCCTCGGAACCCAACCAAGGCGAATCTTCTTAGCATGGAAACCTTGACCGTAGGCCAACGTGTTTGCCGTGCGATCTTGGAAGAGGCTTCATCGATCAAAGCGGGAAATGTCCATCCGCAAGCATCCTTTTCAAATATGACCTATCGGGACTTTCAAGTCGCATCCGAGGCGATCGGCCAAGCGATCGATGCATCGTGGCACACCCATAGCCTCGGGGAAATCATTTTTGCAAGTGTCCAAGCGATGGCTCAAGCCGTCTCGGTCAACACGAGTCTTGGCACGATTCTGCTAATGGTTCCCCTGACTCTGTGCTCCGAATCGAGCTTTCCTAGTTTTGCAAAGCAGCGAAACATTCAAGATTATGTTTGGAACCCGCAACGGTTCCAAAAGTGCATCTTGGGGGTTATCCATGAATCAACACATGAGGATAGCCAGAGGATTTACGAAGCGATCCGAATCGCAAACCCGGGAGGGTTAGGGAAAGTCGATTCCAGGGACATTTCACAAGCAGCCCCGGTATCGATCCTCCAAGCCATGGAGCAAGCGTCAAGCTGGGACGATGTCGCTTTGCAATACGCCAATGGATACGAGCAAATCATCGAGTGGACGTCGCGTCTGATCGAACTTGCAAGCCAACATGCAAAACGGACCGATTCGATTCGCCAACTTCAAATCGAAATCCTTGCATCGCGGCCCGATAGTCTGATCGTCCGCAAGTCTGGTATCGACGTCGGAAAACAGGTGCAGTTTCGAGCCTGTGAGGTTCTCCAAAGCGGTCGGTATGCAAGTCCAGCTTTTGAGAAGGCTTGGCGGCGGTTTGACGAGTATCTTCGCGAGGATGGACACCGCAAGAACCCAGGAACGGTTGCCGATCTGATTGCCGCGACGGTCTTCTTGGCAAGTTATGCTTGGGAACCTGTCGATGGATGAATCCCTCAGCAGCAAAATCCGTCGGTTGCGGCCACCAAAGCCTCTTCGCAGAGCCGGCGAGTCGATGGGTTGGACAAGTGAGCAAGAGCCCGATGGCCAAGGCGGATTGGTTTCCAGTCGAACCTATTTCCTTGTCGGTTCCGAATGCCGATTCACTTGCTCGATGTGCGATCTGTGGAAATACACGCTCGGTGAATCCCACACTCCACCCGGCTCGATCGCCGTTCAGATCGAGACTCTTCACGAACAGGTTTCGAAGGAAATACCGGAATCCAAGCATCCAGAGTGGATCAAGCTATACAACGCATCGAATTTTTTCGATCCTGCGAATGTCTCACCCGACGAGTACGATTCGATTGCGAAATTGTGTAAGGGTTTTCGGAGGGTGGTTGTCGAGAATCACGCTTCCATGATGGCTTCCAAAAAAACTCAAGACTCAGTTCTTCGATTTCGCGATCTGATCGAGGGGCCTTTGGAAGTTGCCATGGGGCTCGAAACGATGGATCCAAACGCAATGAAGTGGCTCAATAAATCGATGTCCCTCGAGCAATTTCAAAAAGCGGTGGAATTCCTCAATGGCGAGGAGATCTTTGTTCGGTCTTTTGTTCTGCTGCAGCCCCTCGGTACCCGCGTGGAGGAGTCCGTTGAATGGGCGCTGAAGAGTTGCCGTCAAGCGGCTGCCTGGGGATCGCAGCGAGTAAGCTTGATACCTACGCGAAGTGGAAACGGCTTCGTGGAGAATGTTGCAAGCCAGATCGGGTGGAAGTCGCCGACGGCAAGCCAACTCGAAAACGCTTTTGATACTTTGCTTGGAAGATCGCTGGAAAATCAGCAGGTGGATAATCGATCGTGCATCTACACGGTTGATTTGTGGGATTGGAAAACGCTTGCTGGAACTTGCGAGGTTTGTAGCCAGTGGCGACACGATCGCTTGGAGAGGATGAACCAGTTGCAAAGGGTCTTGGAAAGCCATCCTCCGAGAGCTTGCAATTGCTAAGGGAGTTTCCTTACGTCTATTTGTCCTCGATACCATCCGAAGATCGATCGATGAATGCAATCCTTAGTCTTCGTCCGATGCATGCTTGGGCACACGCGCAATCGCATCAGGCCACAGTGCGGATTGATCACCCCAAGGAGAATCGCACCATGGGAGGATTCGGCGGGCATTTGGCCATTTGCGGATGTCAGGGATCAAGTAAGCAAACGCCTGTGTTTGCTCCCTATGGGATCGGACTTCAATGACTTTACGCAGATACAGCCCATGGTCGCTTACCGAGTCGTAGCCTTCGATGCCATCGAGAATTTCGAGTGTCGGTAATACATCTTCAGGATCGAAAGTCCAAAGTTCACCGAGAACCAGGTCGTTGCCTACGCAAAGGCCCGGATAGCTACCTAGATCCCAAAGTTGCCCCGTTGCGATTGCAGGTTGGATACTCAAGGGGCGTTTGGGCCACATCGAACCTCGGAGTTGATCGTGTTTGAGTGTTCCGTATACAAAAAAGTTTGAAATGTTCACCGCTGGGCTCTGCTCCTTTGGATTCTCTTCTTTGTTCCTCTAGGGAATCGTCTTAAGGCGTTCTCCTTGGAGAAACTTCATGTCCTTGAGGCTGATCATGCGTCGATCGGGACACGGTTCGATGATTACGAAAAGGGATTTGAGTCCATCACCTTGGAAGTACTCGACTCGGATTGGCAGGAGACCTTTTTTGAGTCGGACGATCCGCCCGGAGGGCTTGGCAGGATGGTTTCCGTCATTGTCGATAAACAACTCGTCGTTGATATAGAGTTTACTGCCGTCATCGGAGACCACTACGATGCGATAGAGTCCTTCGTTTTCGACGGTTGCATGTCCGAAGAAGCGGATAGCGAAATTGTCGTTGCGGCCCATCGACAGGGTCGAAACATCGAGTGTCTCGCTGGTGCCTCCTCGAACTGGCTGAAGCTCGTCGAAGTCGGGCATTTCATTGAATCGACCTTCGTAGAATTCGTACCGAATGCCGTTTTTGGTGGTTTCTGCTTGAACAGTTTCGAGTCCGCTGGCGGGCTCCAGAGGCCAGTCGATCTGGATAGTTTTACCGGCTCGTTCGATGTTGAGTTTGATCGAATCGTTTTTTGGCAAGTGCGTTTCTAGTAGAAGTGTCCAATCGAGCGAACTTTGAACTGGGTCGTCAAAGATCGATCGGATTTTGTCTCCTGGTTCGATGGTTTCTGATTTGGGTGAATCCGTTTTTGGAGTTGAGACAGAGCGTACGATTGCCTGTTTGGAATCGGGCTCAAGTTCGATGCGGGTGTTTTTTGCGTGAGTCCATTCCGGTTCGATCATTCGCTGAGCGATTCGAACCGCGCGATCGATTGGGATTGCAAAACCGATATTTTGTTCACCTTCGATCACCGCCGAGACGATCCCGATGATTTCGCCGTCCATGTTCACCAAAGGGCCACCGGAGTTTCCTTTGTTGCTGGCCGCATCGAACTGGATGAGACGTTCGCGGCGGTCGTTGACATAGTTGGCCATAACGATCGCATTGGGGCCACCTTCTAAGACCTCTTTGGCGCTGACGATTCCGGCGGTAAAGACCAAGCCACGGCCACCAGGGTTCCCGGCAACGACGATAGGTTCTCCATTGATGACTTCTGACGAGCGACCCAGCCGGATGGTTGGAAGCGGGGTGGCTACATCGATGAGTTTCACGATTGCCAAGTCGAATTCGGGGTAGCGCGAAACGACTTCGAAACGAGCTTTCTTAGAGTCCGAAAAAAGTGCAAAGCCTTGGGGTTCGGGCAGCACGTGATTGTTCGTTAGGACATATCCTAGAGAGTGGATGATCGTGCCACTGCCCGAGGAGATTTGATTGTTTCCGATTGGGGTAAAGAGTCCCACGACAGCCGGTTCGATCTGCTGGATCACTTTCACAAGCGGTGTTATGCGGGGGGAATCCTCGGGGATCGGCTCTTGGCAAAGCCCAAGAGCAGTTTGCCCAAGAGGAGTCGTTAGGAATCCCAGCAGGACAAGAATCAGGGCTTGGACGTAGGTGTTTTTAAGTGTTTGCATCATGGATTAACAAGCTACATTTAGCGCTGTGGCTTTGCAATCGAGCGGGATCAACCTGTCGACATTTTCGCCAAAACGGCTGATCAAAATGCTCCAAACGCGATATGCTTGGAGGCATGACGATTGAAACCATCCAAGTCCCCAACAACATTCCGCCACCAGCAAGGCAATTGGCAAGCGTCCTGAGGAACCTGCTCGGGATCCCAGTGAGCCACTGCATGTGGCTCATTGAAAACAATTGTGTGGCCGTCAATCACAAGCCTTGTCGCAAAACCAATCTTCAACTAAAGCCGGGGGATTTGATTCAAATCGATCGGATTCCGATGCCGATCGCACAACCCTCACCCCGCAAGAGTTCTGGCAATCGAGACGCGATCGAATTCCTTTACGATGACCAAGACCTTTGTGTGGTCGTCAAGCCATCGAATTTGCTGACTGTACCAACGCAATATCGCGAGGGGCAAACGCTCGTCGGTCGGGTCGAAAGGAGACTCAAGCAACAGGACAAGAAGGCCAAGGTCTTTTGCGTCCACCGATTGGATCGCGATGTATCGGGTGTCTTGGTGATGGCCAAGAGTCTTGAAGTCGCTGAAAAAATCAGAAATCAATTCGCGGCTCGAAAACCGGATCGTCAGTACATTGCGATCGTTGCAGGGCTCGTCGAGGATGATTCCGGAACCATCCAAAATTACTTAGCCACCGACGAAAATCTCAACCGGTACTCGGTCGAGGATCCTGCCAAGGGTGAATTGGCAATCACTCACTATCGGGTACGTCAGCGTTGGCAAGACACAACGCTCATCGAAGTGCGACTCGAGACCGGTCGTCGGAATCAGATCCGGGTGCATATGGCCGATCTTGGGCATCCGATCTTGGGCGATCCTCGGTACCGTAGGGATCTAGCGACACATCGAGCTTGGCCTTATCGGCGTATCGCACTGCACGCAGAGAGTCTGGGTTTTGTTCATCCAACCGATGGTCAAGCGATGCGATTCGTTGCACCTTGGCCGCAGGAGTTTCGTGACTTTCAGCGGGGTGGATCGAAGCCTCGTCAGGCCGGCTCGGCCAATCGCAAAGTGGACACTCAGGAGAATCGGGATTGATCGATGAGTTTGGCTCCCAAGAATTCGACCTCCCAAGGTAAGATGCTGGGCTATTGCACCAATGTGCATGCCGGTACCGATGCCGATTCTATTCTTGCGAATCTTCGCAAATGCGCTGTTCCGGTGCGGGAACGCTTGGCAATCGATCGCCTTGGAGTCGGTTTGTGGTTTTCTCAAACGGCGGCCAAGGAGTTGCTTCAAGGAGATCGTCTGGAGCATTTCCGCGACAAATTGGAGCAAATGCAGCTTGTTCCCTATACGATCAATGGTTTTCCTCAGGAGGATTTTCACCAGAAGATTGTTAAGCACCGAGTGTATCAGCCGCCATGGTGGGAACGGTCTCGCTTGGATTACACGAGGGATTTGGTTCGCATCCTCGATCGGCTATTGCCCGAGGGTGTTTCGGGTTCGATTTCCACATTGCCGATTGGTTGGGGTTCGGATCTGGGCACGCAAGCCGACGGGGAAATGAAATGCGCCCAGGCCGCTGCGTATCTGCTTCAACTCGCCCAGGAACTCGATGAACTCCGCGAGAGAACTGGACGTATGATCCGAATCGCTTTAGAGCCTGAACCTGGCTGCGTCTTTACCGATAACGCATCGCTCAGGGCTTTTTACCAGAGGTATTGGACCCCACCAGCGGTGAGCATTGTCCAAGCGGCTCGGGCACGAGAGCATTTGACGGTCTGCCATGACATTTGCCATTCGGCTGTCATGATCGAGGATCAGAGTCAAGAAGTCCTCCAATCCAGTTTGCTTGGAATCCGAGTTGGTAAGGTTCAGGTCTCTTCGGCCATCCGAGTTCCTTGGCATAGCCTCGATGCATCCGAGCAACAGCGGGCTCTGGAGCAATTGTCGCAATTCGCCGAAGACCGATACTTGCACCAGACCATGGTGGTCGATTCCCAGGGCAATCGTCGATTGATCGAGGACTTGCCGCTTGTGCTCGAGCGCCACCTGGATCGCAAATCCCATGCGGGCACGGTATTGGTAAGCGACCGGGAGTGGCGAATCCATTTCCATGTCCCGATTTATCTTCCGGATTGGGGATACATCGAGTCGACGCAATCGCAGATCAAGGCGTGGTTTGATTTGGTCAAGAGCCGACCGGAATTGTTCGATCCGGACTTGGCCTATGAGGTTGAGACCTACGCATGGGGCGTACTTCCTGATGGCTTAAAGACATCAACGCTCGACGAAGGGATCGCCCAGGAGATCGCTTGGTTGGCATCTCAATTCTAAGTTAAGCCAAGGTGTTATCGAATTTCGATCCAGACCATCATCGATCGGTGCATGACTCGAACGGAGCGATGGGCTGAAATCTTGGGAGCTTTGCTGATTGATCCTGCACTGGCAAGGTCCAAAAGTTCTGGATAGACATCCTCAGGCGATGGTTTGCTTGTGTCGGCAAAGAGTCTCCAATGGAGAGAATGGGATTCTTTGGGGAAGGCAAAAGGTAGAGTGCTCTTTGTGGGATTCACCAGGATCATGATATCTCCGAGTTCGTTGGACTGAGTTTGGGGTTCTTGGGAAGCAACGCCGGTGGGTGTTGTTAACCAGCATCCGAGTCCAGAGTCGGCTTTATTCCAGTCCATTGCATGGCCTCGTGGGTCATACCAAGAAACATCAGCGACACCTCGGGCATCGACCGGTTTTCCGGTAAAGAATCGGGATCGTCTCAGGGCCGGATGTCGACGCCGCAAAGCGATCATAGAACGGGTAAATCGCAAGATGTCTTCGGCAGCTTGATCGGTTTGCCAATCGAGCCAAGAGATTTCATTGTCTTGGCAATAAGCGTTATTATTGCCCTGCTGGGTCCGTCTGCATTCATCGCCCATGAGAAGCATCGGAACGCCTTGGCTGAGCATCAGCGTCGTAAGAAAGTTTCGGATTTGTTTGACACGTTTTCTCTCGATTGCTTTGGTTGCCGAGGGTCCTTCAACACCGTGATTTTCACTGTAGTTGTTGTTATCACCGTCTCTGTTGTTTTCGCCGTTGGCTTGATTATGTTTGTTTTCGAAGCTCACTAGGTCATTGAGCGTGAACCCGTCGTGGCTCGTTACAAAATTGACACTTGCCATGGGCGATCGACCTGTGGCTTCGTAGAGGTCTGATGAACCGCACAGGCGAGTAGCGAACGAGCCAAGTCCGGAGCTGTCTGTGCGCCAGAAACGGCGAACGTCATCGCGATAACGACCGTTCCACTCGCTCCAGCGTTTGCCACCGAAGGAGCCAACCTGATAAGCCCCTGCGGCATCCCAAGCTTCGGCGATGAGTTTGGTGTCAGCAAGCATTGGGTCTTCGGCGATCAATTCGATCAAAGGTGCATTGCTGAGAAGGTTTCCTGCTCGATCACGAGAAAGGATACTGGCAAGATCAAAACGAAAACCATCGACATGGTAGTTGTGAACCCAGTGCCTCAGGCAATGCAGGATCATCTCGCTGCAGACGGGATGATTGCAATTGACAGTGTTGCCGCAACCACTGTAGTTGCTGTAATGCGCACCATCGGAGTTGACGATGTAGTAGACCGAGTTCTCAAGGCCTCTGAGCGAAAGGATCGGGCCTCGCTCGTTCCCTTCGCAAGTGTGATTGAAAACGACATCGAGGATCACCTCGATGCCAGCTCGGTGAAGTTCCCGAACCAAGGTCTTGAACTCTTGGACCTGAGCTCCTGCTTGATGGCCGTGCGCATAGCCGCGATGAGGGGCAAAGAACGCCAACGGATCATAGCCCCAGTAGTTTGGATGTTTGAGAGGTTGACCGTGGAAATCGAGGATCGGAAACTCATGGATAGGCATCAACTCGACTGTCGTAATGCCCAGGGATTGCAGGTAGGGTATCTTTTCGATGGCACCCAGGTAAGTTCCTGGCTTTGATACACCGCTTGTAGGATGCTTGGTGAAGCCTGCTAGGTGCATCTCGTAGAGGATTGTATCTCGGATTGGCCGCCTCAGAGGCTTATCGTCATGCCATTCAAAGGCGTGGTCGATCACGACGCATTTTGGTGGGCGGATGACACCATCGCTTGAGTGCTGAAAGTCACCTGCTAAGGCGTTGCAATACGGATCGATTAGACGTGCTTTGTTGTCGAACCACGAGCCGGATTCGGGTCGGTACAGACCGTCTGCCTGAAAATGGTAAAGTTGGCCGGTTGAAAGTCCTGGCACGAACTTGGTCCAGACATCCCCGATTTTGTCCGAGTAAGGATCCAGTTCGATCGTCTCGGTGGGCTCACGATCTTGGATGCTCGAATACAGCAGGATTCGCATCGCGCTTGCAGATCGGCTAAAAACGGAGAATCCAACGCCCTGTGGATCGATGGCCGCCCCGTAGGGAGGTTGATAGGCGAAGGCAACTTTTGAACTTCCAGTACGCTTGAGCATTCAGGGATAAATCCGGTTTTCAGAGGAAGCCAAAAAGTTGTTCGATTTCCGGACTATCATTTTAGTCCCGGAGAGCTTGCCAAGGTAATCGGGCTCAAGGAAGATACACAGCGGTAACGGAGGAATCTCCGACGAAAACACAAGTTTTATCCTTAAACGGAATCCACAAGTTTATGAAGCGAAAACATCCAGAGTTGCTCGATGCCATCTGTGGTAGAGCCTTGGCCTTGGGACTTGGAGTTCTTTCGAGCTCGATGATCCTTACCTGCTTTCCCCATAGCATCTACGCACAAGAGTCTACTGCAGCGAGCAAGACAACGACTGCTCAAGCGATTGCTGCGATCAAGGCGATGCCTGGTATCTCGGTTCAAGAAAAGGATGGCGAAGTCATCGGCGTGGACTTTCGTAAATGCGGAGATGACTGGGTCAAGACTTTCCCGCGAGTCCTTGAAATACCTACCGTGCAAACGATTTCGGTAAGCGGTCCGGCGGCAACGCACGATCTGATCGTGACCCTGAAGTCACTTCCGAATCTCAAGGCCCTGCGTATGGAACAAGCGGCCATTACCGACGAGACGATTGCACAGGTTGCCAAGTTTCCGAAGGTCGATGATGTGCTGCTTGACCGATGCGGCATTACCGACGAGTGCTTAAGGAGTCTGGGTCAGTCCAAGAACATCAAAAGGATTCGAGCACCCCGGACTAAACTTTCAGATGCCGGGTTGGCTTATCTGAAGGACACGGTGCAACTGGAACTGCTCGATCTTTCCGATTGCAATCAGATCAGTGATGAAGGACTCTCGCATCTAAAGGGCTTGAGCAGACTCCGGAACTTGAGTCTGTGGGGACCGCGGATCACTGATGATGGAATGAAGTATCTGTCTGGGATGACCAACATGGTAGCAATCTCGTTCCAAGACTGTGGTGTGACGGATCAGAGTTTTAGTGCTCTTTCGGGAATGACCAAGCTCAAGGAGTTCGACATCTTTCGAACTCGCGTTGGCAACGACGCTTTGGGTTCCATCTCCGGTGCTAAAGAGATGTCAAAGATGAAGCTCAGAGACTGCGCCATCACGACCAAAGGGATCGTCGAACATATCGGTAAATTTCCGAATCTCACGGCGCTGGATCTCAGCGAAACGACCATTAAGGATGCCGCTTTGGTCGAGATTGGAAAACTTGAAAAGCTCGAGGATCTGAATCTTTGGCACACCCGAGTCACCGATTCGGGTTTGGCGGCTTTGACGTCGAGCAAGCTCAAGCGATTGAACTTGGACGACACCAATATCGGTGATGGCGCGATCGAGCATCTGGCAAAGATCGAGTCGCTTGAGTTTCTGCATATCGGCAAAACGGCTGTTACGGATGAGAAGATAGGGGAGTTGGCGAAACTGAAGAATCTCAAGGATCTGATTTTGACCAACACAACCTTGAGCAAAAAAGCCGTGGCGAGTTTGCAAGAGAAGCTGCCTAAGACCAATATCAAGTATTGAAAAATCTCTGTTGACACCGCCGGTGGGATTCGAGTAATCGATTTGTGGTATTGACGATCCACAAATCAAGCTCTATCGGCGGTCGGGGTTTTGCGGGAAGACTCGACCGGCCTTCCTCCTGGGTTGGAGCAGCATAGAGCCGCAGACTTGGCAGTTACTGGGTCAATTGCCTGTCGGTGGTGCTTCACGGTAGAGCTTAAGACTGAGCGTCGGGGAGTCCCAAAAGGCTCTCCGACGCCAGGGAACACCGGCAAGCAGGCCGGCCCAAAAGGGTCGGCCTGCTTCGTTTTTGAATGAGCCACGCTTGGTTCCATGTTAAGATCTAATAAAGACGCGCCATGGTTCGGGCTAGAAACTGCCGTGGTAAAATGAAGGCGATCGGAAATTTTGCTTCCGATCCTTGGTCTCGAACTATGGAGCTTCGCTTATGCTAGGTCATGGCGGTTTTTGGTTGCTCGACCCGATCATTCATCTTTCGGGCCCCACGTTTATGTGGTTCTTCTGCTTTCTTGCCACGTTGACTCTCCTGGCCGTTTGGGTTTTGGTTCAATACACGCGAAGGTCTGATCTGCCCGATATGAGGATCCCCGATCAGCTTGATCCCTTTAAAATCGCTTATCTAAGGGGAGGTGATTCCGAGGTGATTCGCACGGCGATGGTCGAGTTGGTCGAGCAGGGTTGGATCATCCAAGATCCAACTGAAAAGCCGTCTGCTATCCAGCCGCCTAAGTGGAAGACGGATCTACAAGGAAAATCGCTCGCGGGTTTCGAGCCTTTGCAGAGAATTTTGCTGGAGCACTTTCAGGTGTCGCGGAAAGGTGATTCCGTGTTCGATTCCTCGATCGTCGCAAAGGTTCAGGCAATTACCGAGCCCTTCAGAAAGTGGGTGGCTGAAGAGGAACTCTGGACCGTCAGGGACAAGGACAAAAATCCGATGGTGCCTCGCGCTGTTTGGTCTTCGTTCTTGATCGTAGAAGGGCTAGGAGTTTACAAGCTAATCCATTCGATTTCGGAGCATCGAAACAATGTCGAGTTTCTCGCCTTGGGACTCTTGATGACAGCTTGCCTATTCTATGGCGTGACGCGTCGCCGTCGATTGAGCAACCGGGGAGAGAAATTACTCGATGATATTCAAACGGCTTGCAAGTCTGTGCGGAATCTGAAGTTCGCGACTCCGGTCGTTCGCGCAAACTCTGGCGACCAATCGCAGGATCGAATCGAGTATGCGGCAAGTGGTATTTCTATGCCGCTTCTTGCGATGGGTGTCTTTGGCATCTCAGCTTTGGAGGGAACTACCTTGAATCCGTTATACATGTCCTATCGCAAATCTGCTGTCAACGCTTCAGGCTGCAGTGCGGGTGGATGCGGAGGGGGCTGCGGCGGTGGATCGAGTTGTGGCGGGGGATCGAGTTGTGGTGGAGGATCGAGCTGCGGCGGTGGAGGATGCGGTGGCTGCGGTGGTGGTGATTGAGTTTTTCGATCTTAGTGAACAAGAGATTCTCGAGTGGATTTTTCCAATTTACCGCGACTCGGAGTGGGCATCGGTTATCGAGAACCCTTCTTGTCGGACCTGCTTGCACACCGCAACCGGATCGATTTCCTCGAAATTACAGCCGATCACTACTTTGAACCAATCGATTCGAAATCCGCAGAGTTGCAACTGCTGGCTCGCAACTTCCCTTTGATTCCGCACGGGCTTGCGATGTCGCTTGGAAGCGCCGAAGGTCTCGATGCGGGTTATCTGAAAATGTATGCGAATCTAGTGCATCATCTAAAGCCAGCTTGGTGCAGTGAACATATTGCATTTACCCGTGGAGGCGGAATTGATATCGGTCACTTAACCCCTTTACCGAAAACCGACGCTGCACTGAAGGTCCTCCACGACAATATCGCTCGCTTGCAGGATTCGATCCAGACACCGCTGATCCTAGAAAATATTACCGATACGATCCGCTATCCATCCGAGCAGTACGACGGTGCAGATTTTCTATGCAAATTGTGCGAACGCAATGACGTTGGATTGCTCTTGGATGTAACGAATCTTTTTATCAACTCACAAAATCATCGATTCGATCCGGTAGAATTCTTGCACCGATTGCCCCCAGAGCAAATCGTTCAACTGCACTTTGTTGGCGGCCATATCGAGCAGGGCGTTTGGGTCGATAGCCACAGTCGATCGACTCAAAGTGAGATTTGGGATCTGTTAGAGCAAGTGGTTCATTATGCTCCTGTCAAAGGCATGATCCTTGAACGCGACGAAAACATTCCGGATCTAAAAGAGTTGGCCCCCGAGTTAGAGCATGCAAAATCCATCGTCGCACGAGTCCAAGCAACACAAGGAACTTGAGCAACTCCAAGCATCCTTGGCCGCCCGTCTGGTGTATCCGGAACGTTCTATCGAATGTTCCAGTTTCGATCGACAAGAACTTGATCGGGCCGCCGAAACATTGATTCGCAAGCGACTCTCGCAAACCCGTTCGCTACTTCCCGAAAGTGTAAAACATTTGGGTAAGAATTATCGCCGATGGTTTCGAGAGTACGCTCAATCGCACCATTTCGATGGCCATCGAGCTATTTTGCTCGATGCGATTCATTTTGCCGACTGGATGCTCGTTGAGTTGAAGAAATCCGATGGCTCGTCGGTGCAGACCCAACAAGATACTCGGGTGCTGGAAGACTCTTTGCGTTGGGAACAAGAGATTTGCCGACTACGACTCAGTCGCTTCCGGGTGCGTTGGCTCAGAACCGCGCATGGTGTCCATCTGATGGTTCGAGCAGGCAAATTTCTGCGTGTGTGGAAATTATAAAGTCATCCGATGAACGCTGATAGAAAACCGGACCGCTGATGAAAGCCCGGACCGCTGATAGACGCTGATGAACGCTGATGAAAGCCCGGACCGCTAATAGACGCTGATGATCGCTGATAGAAGACCTGGACCGCTGATGGACGCTGAAGAAAAGACCGGACCGCTGATGAAAGCCCGGACCGCTGATAGACGCTGATGAACGCTGATAGAAGACCTGGACCGCTGATGGACGCTGATAGAAAAGCCTGAGAGTTTTTTGGTTAGGAGTCCTGGCATAAGCGTTCATTAGTGTTCATGAGCGGTTAAAAAATCGGGGGCCTGACATCAGCGTTCATGAATGTTCATCAGCGGTTGAAAAAGACCGGACCGCTGGCATGAGTGTGCATCAGCGGTTGCGGATGGTTCTTTGGGGTTGGGACATCGTTCGATAAGCGAACCAGGAGATGGCCGCTAGGCCGATGATCGTTGTGATAATCGAACTCATCGATAGCTTGGGTTGTTGGATTTTTTGATCGTCAAGCGACGGGCCTTTGGACAACTCCCAGCGATCCGCAACCATCATCGGAGCCTGCTGATATCCGGTGTCTTGGGTCACCGCAGATACCTGAGGCGTCCGAAATCGCCAGATTCGGTACGCGTATCCCATCACATCGACACGGATCTTGGTCGACCAAGCGATCGAGGAGGATGTGTCCAAATCGGTCGGATCCTCAAGCGACAGACCCTCGACGCCGATCGTTGTCGGGTCGGCAAGAATCCAACTGGGTAACTGTGAAGCGACTAAGGTGATCGGAAATTCACGCTCGTAAGTGATCGGTTCGAAGTCCTTACCATACTTGACCTCGATGCGACTCGGTCCGATATCCGCGACTCCATCGAGTTGATAATAATGGTTGCCGCCCAACCAAGCTTGATGCTGCGGACTGCGAACATCAACCCTTTGGATACGCCGCACTTGTACCCTGGCTCTGACCCGCTCACCGACGGTTCGCTTGAGCAATCCGTCATCTTTCTTGGCCGCTTTCGTCGCCTCGGTACCTCGTATCCATTGCATCACATTCATGCTATTGGACACTAGGGTCGGATCAACTTGATCGGTGGTTTTGTTCGGCGAAAGTTTTGATGTAGCGACTAAAGTGTAAAATGCTTTGGACTCCTTATTGCTGATGGATTGGCCGTGGATGCCTTCGATCGCATCTAATTGGGATAAATCCCAACCAGATCGAAGCAGTTGAGCTTGGCCGTCACTGAGTTTGGGAGTCAATTCTGTCATTGAGGCGAGTGTGTCAGCTTTCTCTGAGGAGAGCTGCCAAGCTACCTTCGATGCCAAAATCATGCTCGGTTGCTTGTCTGAGGAAGAACTGGGCGAGACGGCGTTATCGGCAATTGGCACGAGCCCTAAGCCTGAGATGACTACCGGTTGGCGGATCTGCGGTCCGGTTCGCCAAAGCATAGGGATGTCCTTTGCAAGAACGGTCATCAACATCGAACCGTCGCTGCTTGAATTCAACGGCGACGGATCCATTTCCACCTGCAACGCATAAACTTCGCGCCAATCGAGGCCTGGTAACAATTGCGGATCAACTTTGCAGGCTCTCCAGTGAACTACATAGCCGTTCCAACTGCTTAGCCAAGGCTCATAGGCAAGGGTACCCGGTTGGGGGCTTTCTGTTGTCGTCAGCATTGCGCTGTTTCCTCCAGAAACCACTGTGTCGACTTGGTTTTGGAACTTGATCAAGTTAGCCAAGCTAGCCAGAGCCTCTGGATTGCTAACGAATGCTTCAGGCGATGGAGATTTCGTATCCATCGAAGGGAGTTTGTCCAAGTACTTCGAGAGCGATTGCTGAACAAGCTCCAATGGGGCTTGGCGATCCACCGGGGGGATCCACAAGAGTCGATTTCGACTCAAAGAGAGGCTTTTTGCAATCGATAGGCTCCGAGCAACTCGTTCTGGAGTTCTTGTTGGATCCGATTGAACCTCTTCGTTAGGTTCGCCCACGATGACACAAGTTGCTATCAGAACCGGAGCGATCTCTCCTCCACGTTGCGAAGCATAAGCGCGACGTTTTGCAATCAGTCCGGCGACTTGCACTGTCTGTCCTTGCTGGATCTGGTCGCTGGCTTTGACTGACTCGGGGATGTAAACATTGATCGGTTGGTCGCTCAGGTCATCGGGACGAAGCCAGAGTACCGAGTAATTCAGTTTGCGGGAATTGGCCAGTTCCATGCTACTGGGCTGATCGATCAGCCCAACGGTTCCTTGCACTCTGTAGCATCGACCGCGCAGAGTATCGGTCTGAGATAGCAATTGGGGAATCGAGATCGAGGGGACTGCATCGATGAGGATAGACTCATCGAAGTATTTACCGAGTTGTGAGGCTCGATCCAGCAGACGCGCAAGACAGAGTCGTTCAGTGGTTCGCCAAGGTGTGTTGTCCGATAGGTCGGCAAGCAAAGTGCGATCGAGCGCAAGCCGGAGACTGCGCAGGAGTTGCTCGGGCACTTGAGTAAGGTCCCCTTCTGAAATCGCTGAGGATGAGTTTTCGAAGGCGACACGGAGCGAATCAAGACTCGTGAGCTGAGGCGATTGATCGTCGGTTAGGTCGGCCCAGCGAGAAAGAGTCGCCTTGGAGGTATCGAGCCAACTGTCGATCGAGTCGACAGAACTTGGGTCATTCGATCCGACCGTTTTGGAGCGATCCGCGATACCAAAGAGCTGTTCGACGAGTGTCGCTTTGGCAATTGGAGGCAGGTTCCGCATGAGTTGCTCGAAGACTTGTGAGCCCAGATCGACGGATGAATCGCTCGATGAAAGGCCTAGCGATTCGACTTCGAGGCTTGTTTCTGGGGAGGACGCATCGAGGGCTCCGGCAATCTGCGAGTCCGAATGATCCTCGGAACCAGGAGTCGAGTTGTCCGACTTGGTAGACTTTGAGGCATCGAGGGGAATGAGCCCGACGGCACCGGCGACCTTGGCTACTTTCTTTGGATCGGAGACTTGCTGGATCATCATCATGACCAGCAAGAGCAAGACAACGAGTGAAATCAAACGCCTTGGGCCGTTGTTACTCTGGAGTGCCGACTGGTGGATTCGGCGTTGACCGTCCAGGGAATACCATCTTTCTCGGCGTTTGGGAGTCATAGGGGTCAGTCCTGCAACTGGAAATTTGAGGGCAGAGAGTTTTCTTCCGGGACGTTCAATCCGGTCGGAAGAGCGTTATAATGCCCTGACTACTTTTCCTCATTGTACCCGCGTTTGTCAAACGAGCGATCTATGCTTCGAATAGGCCCCAAGGTTCTTCGCTGTCTTCTGGGTGGATTGGTGATCTTTCCGGTTTCCAGCTTTTGTTCAACAGTGCTAGCCGACGAGCCGGCTGCAAAATTCTTGCAGAGCCTTAAGGATTCCGGCTACTACGACGAAGCCCTTAAGTACCTCGAAATCAGCGCGCAGCGGAATCGTTTACCGGAATCCCTCAAGGCAGATCTTGGATTGGAAAAGATCATGCTCTTGCAGTTGTCTTTGGCAGAGGTTCGCACATCGAAGGATCTCGACGAGAAGCTTGCACAGGTCGAGCAGGGGTTTAAGGACTTTTTGACAAACTCGCCAACGCATCCTCGAAGGGGGGAGACTCTTTTGAAGCTTGCGGATTTGTATCTCAATCGAGGTACCAAATTCATCGATGACTCCAAGGAGAGTGCGGACAAGCCCGAGACAGCCGGCAAAGCCAAAGAACTCAGGGAAAAAGCCCGACCGTCGCTTCAGCAAGCTTTCGACACTTTTGCAACCACGATCGAAACCTTAAGGCCAACCCTTGAGCAGATGCAGGGAGCGAACGTCAAGCCGAATGAAACAGATCGTTTGGCTCTTCGAGAGAAGCTTCAAAAGGAGTACCGACAAGCTCAGATCCTCCAGGCGATCACCGCCAAGCTCATTGCAGAGACTTATGATGCCAACACTCCGGAGTGGAAGCAGCGGCTCGAAGAGGCCGATAAAAAACTCAATGAAGTGTCCGAGAAGAGCACCGGTGCGAAGAACGCAGGAGCCAAGTATTTGAGCTTGCTCAACCGTGGGCGTGTCCAGGCGATGCTCGGGCAGATCGACGCTGCACGAGAGACCTTCAAGCGTGTTGCGGAAAACGAGGAGGCTGGAATCTTTCGGACTTGGAGAGTTCAAGCCATGGCCGAAATGGTTCGCCTCGATAGTACGGCTGCTTCGGGCAAATACGAAGCGGCGGTGATGGCTGGCGAAGAACAAATCAAAACGGCCGACTATCGCGAACGAGAAAAGCCCGAATGGCAGGAGCTCATTTTGGCCGTTGCACAAGCTCGCTTGGCTTGGATCAAGTCCTTGGATGCCAAGAGCGATGAGCCCAAGATCAGGAATATCCGACGCGAGGCTCGGGAAGCTTTGCAGATCTTGGCCAAAAAGAATGGCCCGATCGCCAATCAAGCTCGAGGCTATCTCAAAGATCTTGGGATCGAGACCAAGGCCAATGAAGACACCAAGCTACCTGAGGTCAAGAATTTTGCTGAAGCGATGAAGGCGGCTCGGTCCAGACTCGATAGGGCCGAAGAGGGGGATGCCACCATCAAGCTCCTCGAAAAACAACTCGCCGGTGCCCCTGAAGCCGATCGCAAAGGGATCGAGGATCAAGTTGCGATTGTCCAGTCGGATGCCAAGCGGGATCGCGAGCAAGCCATCGAGCTCAATGGCATCGCACTGCGGTTGTATCGTGACGACGATTCTCGCGAGGACTTAGCCCAAGTTCGATTTCTTCAAGCGTACCTCAATCTTCGGATTGAAAACTATTGGGAGTCGTTGGCGATTTCCGAAGTCCTGCTCAAGAGTGGAAAAGGAACTGAGACCGCTCAAAAAGCGGGTTCCTTTGCACTGATGTCCCTGGGTCAGATCATTGAGAGCTCGCCTGATGATCGCAAGGGGACTCTCATTGCAAGCCTCGAGAAGCTGGCCAATACACTCAGCGAATCTGCTCCCGGTTCGTCCGAGAGCGAGCAAGCGATCGATATCCTCGTGAGCTTGGCGCTTCGAGAAAAAGACTACGACAAAGCCGAGAAGTACCTTGCGAGCAAAAAGTCGGCTGGTGGAGATAAGGCGTTTCTATTGGGCCGCATTCTATGGGCGGAGTATCGCAAGGCGATCTACGCGCACCGGCAGGCCAAGACCGAGCCGACCCCGGCTGACGAGGCCTTGCGGCAACGTGCCGAAAAGCTCCTTTCGGACGCTTGGAACATTCTAAATCTTGAAAGTAGCACCTCTGGGGTCTTGGAGGGAACCAACGATCTGGTCGGCCTGTACCTTCAAGGAGGTAGGCTCGACGAAGCCTTGAAAGTCCTCAACGAACCGACCAAAGGTGCGCTTGCTGTCTTAAAGGCAGTCCCAGATGCGCCATTGAATGCGCAGCTCGATTCCTATCGCCTCAACTTGCAAGCCATGGTTCAATCGGCTGGCCAAGGTCGAGCGGATTTGAGTGCCGAGCAGATCGACCAAGCGATTACGACGATGAAGGGCCTGTGTGACAAAGCCGGTGACACGACGATGCTTCCCAAGGCGCTTCAAAATCTAGCGGCCGAATTGCAAGGACAACTTGAATCCAACAAGAACGCCGAGCAACAGGCCAAACTTGCGAGTTGCTTTAAGATCCTCATCGATCAGCTCACAGGTGTCAGCAGCGATCCTGCGGTGATCGAATCGGCCGGTGCGGCGATGATTGTCCTGGCTACGAATTTGGAGAAGGTTCCGGCGCTTGCGGCTAAGGCACCGGAGATGATGGCAACGGCGGAAAAGGCATTTACTAAGCTTTCGGCTTTGTCCCCAGCAGAATTGGAGAAAATCAAACGAAAGCCCGAAGAGATCACTTTGAAACTGGCTTTGACCAAGCGTGGTGCTAAAAAGTTTGAGGAGGCCAACAAGCTCTTCATCGAAGCGTTGCAAAAAAACCAGAGCAACATCACTGTGCAGATGGAGGCAGCAAGGAACCTGCAGCAATGGTCAGGAGGAAAGGATATCGAAAAGCTCAAAGCGGCGATGCTTGGAGCCGAGCCCTTGCCTAACAAAAAGAAGCTCATTTGGGGCTGGGGGCAAATCGCTCAAGTTACCGCCAGGTACCCGAACTTTCAAAAGGAGTTCTTTGAATCGCGTATCAATATTGCACGTTGCCGAGGGATGATTGGGGATGCAAGCGCCGGAGCCGATAAGCAGAAGCTATACGACGCTGGTATTGCCGATATCTCTCAGACCTATTCGAGGTTTCCCGAGTTAGGGGGCCCCGAGAGCAAGAATGAATTCGACCGCTTGCTTCGCGAACTACAGCAAAAAGCGAACAAGCCTGTAACAGGTTTAGCTGGGCTGCCCAAGATCGACGGTGATTCTCCAAGCGACAAGCCTGCTACGGACAAGTAGAAATTTCTAAAGACATCCTCACCCATTGTTAAATCCCTTTCCTTTATGGTTTTGATCCCCATGATAATCCATCGATTTAAGACTTTGATCGCGATCGCTACGACCTTCGTATGCTTATTGGGAACCGAGTCTGTGAGTGCTCAGGACCGCGATCGAGTGTATCCGGTCAAGGGAGCGGCTGTTACAGGAAAGATTGTCGAAAAGAATCGAGATCGAGTTGTGATCGAAGTTCGAGGGAACAACCAGAATTTTCCTTCGAATGAAATTCTTAGGTTGCTCTACGATGGAGAGCCACCGACACTCTCTCGCACCAAGGATTTAGTCGCGCAGGGGCAGTACGAGCAAGCCATTGAGGAGTTCAAGAAGATCGATGCAGCTTCCTTGCCTTCGGACGATATGAAGCAGGATTACCAGTTTCTCCGCGGCTACATCGCTGGAACCATGGCGATCAATGGAAAGGGGGATCCGAAGAATGCTTTGACGTTGCTAACCAATTGGGTCAAAGACAACGCCCAGTCGTATCAGTTTTATCCAGTTGCCGAGCTGATGGGTGATCTTGCAGTTGCATCGGGAACTCCAGACCAAGCAGCCAAATACTACGGCGGGCTGGCTGCGGCACCATTTCCTGAGCTCAAGACCAAAGGGAGTTTCCTGCAGGGCAAGGCGCTGATGGCGTCCAAGCAGAATGCCGATGCCAAGGGTAAGTTTCAGACGGTGCTTGAGGCCAAGCTCTCGGACCCGGTGTCGCTGAAGTATCAAAAAATGGCTCGCATTGGAATCATCCAGTGCGATGCTCTGGATGGGAAAGGCAATGAAGCGATTGGCGAACTCGAAAAGATGGTGGACGAAGGGGACTCGACCGATGGCGAGTTGTTTGCCGAACTGTTCAACACCCTCGGTTCGTTGTTTGCGGCAGCCGGAAGAAACGAAGAAGCCGTATTGTCTTATTTGAAAACCGATCAGCTCTATGGAGCTCAGAGCGAACCTCACGCGGAGTCTTTGTATCGGCTGACACAGCTATGGACCAAGATGGGTTCTACGCAAAAGGCCGCCGATGCCAAGCAGAAGCTTGAGAAGCTTTATCCCACATCGTCTTGGGTACGGAAGTGACGACCTTCGCTAAAAATCAGCTTGCTTTCCCGGTCTAAATTACCCTTTAGGGCTAAGTATCGGCTAGAATACTCGCCACTAGTGAGACGCTTCTGGGTTCGCACCAGTAACGAGAACACCAACTTTTCCATTTCCTTTCGGAGTTATTATGCCGTCCCGATTTCGCTTGTCGCCAACCCATTTGCTGGCGAGCACTTCTAGGATTTTGACTTTCTCGCTTGCTACTCTTTGGACTTCGAGCCTAGCGATGGCTCAGGAGGCTGCGGCCGATGCTAGTGCCTCAGCGTCCAAGGGGAATGTTTTGGAGCAGTTTTGGGTCGGCTTGGGCCCGATGTACTTCATTATCTTTTTGATCATGTCGGTGATCTTGGTAGCCTTGGTTGTCCGATCGATTCTGGCCGTCCAGCGAAACAATTTCGTTCCTGCTGATCTGGTTCAAGGGATCGAAGCAAATTTGGAGCAGAACAACCCGCAAGCGGCAGCCGAGTTGATCAAGGCTGATGAGAGTTTCTTGGGTAGCCTGCTCAATGCCGGATTAGGACAACTGACGAAAGGTAAAGAAGCAGTTCTTGAGGGGATGCAAGTTGCGGGCGATTCTGAGACCATGCGGATCGAGCATCTGATTGGCTATATTGCTCTGATTGGTAACATCGCTCCAATGGTTGGTTTGCTAGGAACGGTTCAAGGGATGGTGACATCCTTCGGAACAATCGCCAGCAGTCCGCAAACCCCGAAACCTAGCGCATTGGCTGGTGGTATCGAGCAAGCTCTTTACACGACCCTAGTCGGACTATGGTTGGCGATCCCAGCGATCGTCATCTACAACATATTGAGAAACATCGTTCAAAGACAGATCTTGCAAGCCGGTAGCAAGAGTGAAGAACTGATGGAAAAATTTCAGGAACTTGCTAAGTAACAGAAATCCGTAATGGCACTCAAACGCAAGTTCGACACAAAAGCCGCCGAAGGTGACATGACCGCCATGATCGACATGGTGTTTCAGTTGATCATTTTCTTTATGGTGCTTATCAATTTTTCTCAAGACGATCAGAACCAGTCCATCAAATTGCCTTCGAGCGAGTTGGCCAAACCGGCTGATGCACCTCTGGAGAATCCAATCGTCTTGAACTTGGGGTTCAACGGCAACGTGTACATGGGGCCGGAGACCGCGACCATCGCGGGCTTAAGACCGCTTTTGGAATTGGAAGCCAATGTTCTCAAGGCCAACGGCAAGAGCGCCAAGGATGCGAATGTCATCATTCGGGCCGATGGCAATTCAGCCGGTGGAATGGTACAGGAACTGATTAAGAAATGTCAGGAATCCGGCTTTGAGAAGTTTGCTCTACGAGCCAAAGAAGAAATCAATCCATAGTTCGTGATGGTGTTCCTATGCCAATGAAATTCAAATCCAGAAGCAATGAAAAAGTCGAGATGCAGCTTACCTCGATGATCGACATCATCTTTTTGCTGCTGATTTTCTTTGTGATGACCTTCAAGATCGCCGCCCAAGAAGGGGACTTTAACATTCGCATGCCCATCGGAGGAGGTTCGGGTGCTGCCGACACAACCAATCTTCCGATCAAACTAAGGCTCCGATCCAACACCGATGGAGAGCTCATCGATATTGTTGTTGATGATAGCCGCTCGTTTGGAAACGACTTTGGAAAACTGCGAGCTTTCATTCTGCAGCAAACCGGAGGGAATGCACCCCCGAATCCCGAGGATGGTCCAGAGGTCGAACTCGACTTGGACTATAACCTTCGCTATGCCCACGTGATATCGGCTATATCGGCAGTGACCGGACAGCGGCAAGGGGATGAGGTCAAGCGATTGGTGGAGCGAATCAAGTTCGCTCCACCCCGTAAACCCCAGTAGCCTTCAGAGGCGAATGGAAGTTGTCATAGCAGTTAATCTGCCGCTTCCCCAAACGTTTCTAGTTTCGTTGGTGTTCCTCCAACGTGAAGCTTGGCGAGGACTTCCATGCCATAGATCGAGACGATCCATAGGGTCCCGTCTCCAGGCATGGAAATACAAGCGGTTCGTCGATCTGGAAGTAACGCGATGCTGTGCATCCCAGAGTGATTTGCGATCTTGCTAGCTCCAATTGCCAGTTGTTTGTGAATCCTCGCATCATCAAATCGCCCATCGCCATTGGGATCCAATTCCACCGAGGTGAGTTTCTCCTGGCTTTCTGAACCACGACGGTGATGAACGATCCATGCGTAGTCTTTGTCGTTTCCAGCACGGAAAGCGACAGGGGTTGCAAGTGCCAGTCCATCGGTCGCATCAATCGATACGGCTTGGAGGCTGACATTCTTGCCGCGAGCATCGACCATTCCAAGTTTCGAGTTAGGGCCAGATCCATAAGCAAATAGCACGTAACTGGAGTGGTTCTCGAATGCACCGGTGCGAAAGGGCTTGCCCGAATCGGGGTCTTTACCCAAATCGATATGCTCGACGACTGGCGATTCACCTGGTTTGAATTGACTCGCATCGATCCAATCGACTCCATCGCTTGGAGCAAAGAAGACGCGATTGGAGTTGGATGTCGCTCCATGCAATCCCCCGCTGTGTGTTTTGAAGCTTTCCACTGGTTTCGGAGACTGAGGTGTTTTTGGCAACAGCCTCGACGTTGGCTCGGGCTGGATCGAGACTACGTCAATTCGACCTGCATTTTCCCCGTCTCGGTCTGGCCAGGTCGCAAAGCAGTAGCGATCGTCGACCGAGGCAAGTGTGATGTGAGAGCCACCGCCTGTATGAAACTTGGTATCAAACCCTCTGGCTGAACCGTCTGAAGAGGCCGCCAAAATCGTGAAACCTTGTTTGGAATCATTAGCGATGAAAACACGTTTGCCGACGCGATAAACGTGGGCTGGATTGCCTTGTTGGGTATCGAGTTGGGTTGCGGCAATCGAAGGAGGGCGGTCATAATGCGCGTGGTGGTGATCGCCATGTTCTTCGAGAGTAACGCCCGAGTCTACAGCGAGCCAACCGCTAGAGAATTGGCCTTGGTCATCGTCTCGAATGCCGACGATCAGGGAGTTTCCGAGTCGTTGCATCTGCGAGAATTTCTGACGTTCAGCATCGAGTTTCGGCGCCTTGGGGATCTCTTGGGGTTTGAGTGACCAATCTGAATTCGAGCGTTCCAAGTCCGCCCAGCGGAGGCTTAAGGAAGCATCGTCTTGCCAGACGAGTCGAGCGATTTTGCGAGGAGCAGGTTCTTGGTTGCTCGACTGCGCAAAGCCGCTTTGGAGTTGAGTTAGGAGTCCCAATCCGGCAAGCAGTGCTGAGGCGGGCTTGTTTTTAAAAATAGGAGATTTCATATCGGCAGATACCTTTATTTTGGATGGATTCGTTTAGTCTTCCAGGGAAACGGCAACTTCCCCGCCGTTTGCAGAGAAGTTGTTGCGATAAGCGAGTTCTTGGACATTGTTGGAGATGAATCGGACCGAGCCGTCGGCAAAACCGAGTTGAACTCCGCTACCATGCAGAGAGCGAGCCGAATAGAAACCCCGTCCGTGGAATCCGATGTCTGGAAGGATGTGGTTGGGGGTTAGGTATCCGTTGATGGTCGTCGCGTGGGGCACTCCACGGATCCAGCTTTCCCCGCGATTGCCTCGATACGAACTGACCATGCTTGGAAACATCGCTACGAGATCAGGATTGGAGATCAAATTGCCACCGAAGAGAAATCCACGACCGGCGGTATTGGCAGTTGTTCCAGCCCAATTTCCGATGCGTCGAATCGGTTGCGTCCGCGGCATGTCATTGCTGAGTTGTTTATCGCCCAGGATAGTTTCTGCGATGATGACCGTGTTGCTGGTTCCATCGGTGCATTTAGCGAGTTTCGCAAAGGCTCCTGTCCAGAACAAACCGTCGGTTTCGAAGCGATCGTCGTAGTTGAGGTCTCGTCCGCTACCGATGCTGACCATGTAATTGAGGCCAGCGGAGAACCCAGATGTGTTGTCGGAATAGGTGGTTGGGAACAGTGGGTTTTCGGAATCGCTTGGGCAAAGAAAAGTGGGGATTGGTTGTGCAACCAATGGGGCGAGTGCAGGATCGAATCGAGCGGCGAATGCAGGGCCCAACAAAAGCGGCCTAGCAAAGTCGATTCGCTGGCTTAAGTTGGCCTGTTCGATGTGTGGGAGGATACGAGCTTGGGCCGAGTACGTGCTACTGCCAAGGAGTCCTGGGAATCGTTTGAAGGCCGATTCGTAGTTCAGGACGGCCAAGCTGATTTGCTTGACATTGTTCGAGCAGGACATACGGCGAGCCGCCTCGCGGGCTGCTTGAACAGCCGGCAGCAAGAGTCCCACAAGGATTCCAATGATGGCGATGACGACTAGCAATTCGACGAGCGTAAAACCACGGCGGTAGATAGACATAGACGACTCCTAGAGACTTGTCAGAAATGGATGCCCCGAGGCGATGCTCGAAGCGACAAGTACATAGTACGCAAGTGCAACTCTATTGCAAGAGAGATTCGTGTGTGATTGAGTGGTTTTTTTGAGCGCCGATCAAGACTCTCAGGAGGGGCTCTGGGGTTCGGAGTCGTCTTCGAGAGGATCGATGGGTAAGGAGGACTCCCAGGTCTCCCAATGGTTTGGGCCGAGTTCCATTTCCTTGGGTGTCAGCAAACACTCTTCGAGTCTTGAGAGGAGAACGATTTTGTCCATATCGACACCGATGAAGACCAATTCTTGTCGGCGATCACCCCATGGTTCTTGCATGCTTTGAAGGATGGATTCGCGATCCTGCGGGTCTTCGGGCCAATCGTCTTGATCGATCGAAGCGAACCAGTCGCCGTCGTGTTCAATTTGAACCGACACACCGGCTTGCGACCATCGATAGGCTTGATCGTGCCGCGAAGCGATCCAGCAGTAACCTTTGGACCTGAGGACACCTTGGAGTATCCCATCTTCGAAATTGAGTGCTTGCATCAATCGTTCGGGGTGGAAGGGGCGGCGTTCTTCGAAAACAAAAGAAGTTATTCCGTATTCATCGGTTTCAGGGGTTTCCTGACCTCGAGGAACAGCCAACCAATCCGGGTGGCCGGCGGCCCATTGTTGGTCGTATGTATGGGAGCCGACGATTTCCCCGACCGAGACGTTGCCGTGTTTGGTTCTGAGAATTTTCGCAAAAGGATTCAGTTCCCTGATGAACTTCTCGACTGCCTCTAACTCGGTCGGTTCGACGAGGTCACATTTATTGAGCAGGATCACGGAGGCGAATTCGATTTGATCGATCAAAAGATCGACGATGTTGCGATGGTCTTGATCGTTGATACCAAGGCTTCGGTCTTTGAGATCATCAAAGGATTGGTAGTCGTTCCAAAAGTTCAATGCGTCGACAACGGTCACCATCGTATCGATTTGGGCGACTTGTGAAAGCGAGTTGCCGTTTTCGTCGGTAAACGTAAATGTTTCGGCAACCGGGAGAGGCTCAGAAATGCCTGTTGATTCGATCAAAAGGTGATCGAAACGGTCTTCTTTGGCCAGACGCAGGACTTCGACCAGCAGATCCTCTCGGAGGGTGCAGCAGATGCAACCGTTAGAGAATTCGACGAGTTGTTCTTCGGTACGGCTGAGGGTCCCTTGGCCCTGGACGATAGCCGCATCGATGTTGATCTGGCTCATATCATTGACGATCACTGCGACTTTGAGTCCCTGGCGATTGGCTAGGACATGGTTTAGGACGGTTGTTTTTCCGGCGCCCAGAAAGCCCGAGAGAACGGTCGTGGGAAGTTTCTTAATGGTCATTTGCTGCCTTTTCAGGAATAATTTCCGCTTCAAATCAAAAAAAATCGGAAAAATCACTCAACACTTCGAGGCGATCTTATTGCGAACACGACCGTTTTGCAATACGTTTGTATTTACGGTGCTGTTCTTTGTTTTACAAAAAGGAGTTTGCAATGAGAATGCATCTTGCCGCTTGGATGGCGGCTATTGTTTTTGGTTTAGGAGGTTTCTCGGTCGCTGAGGCCGGGATTTGGGCTACGGGTCACGGGGATATCGATGCCCATATTCACAACGGACAGTTAGAGGTCGGCTTACACTTTCATTCAGGCGCTCAAACGCTAGGAGGACAGAATATTCCTGAGGGGCACTACGAAGCCGACGAGTACCAGATATTCGTCCCCGGGACACCCATCAACAGACCTGGGGGGAACAATTGGGATTTCGCCGGGAGTTCCGGAGACCAATTATGGTTTCTGCCCGACGTTTCCGATCCAGCGAAGCCTTTTCTCGGTTGGGGCGCAGAGGACTTGTCCCTAGGAATCTGGTCCAACATCACTGTAACGCTGTTGTCTGTAAACAGTCCTGTTGGCGGTGTTTTCTCCGTCTATGCGCTGGATTCAAACGATAATCCGACGTTCAAACTCAGTTCAAGCGGTCTTGCAGGCGCTCCGACATCCTTTGGTTTAGCAGGCGGAGGTCACGAACACTATTTTGTCGCCTTCAATCGCCAAGGGCAATTTGATGTGGAGTTGAAGGTTTCGGCGACACAAATCTCCTCGGGTCAGATTTTCGAAGGCCAAGGGACCTTTACGTTCTTCTCTGGATCAACTCCTTCGGGAGAGGTTCCTGAACCGGCGTCGATAACGGTGTTTGCGGCCTTTGCACTCGGGGCCGCTTATCGCATGAAACGCCGCAAAATGACCTCGGTGAGTTAATCCCCACCGCGGCGAGTCATCAACATCATCGTAAAGAACTTAAATAAAGAAGGTCAGCGGGACATGCGCTGGCCTTCTTTTGTTTCTACGTTCTTGGGAACGCCCCCTTTTGGGAATGCGTGAGCAACCCGTTGTCCCGATCGACTCTCAATTCATCCGGTTGCAAAAACACCAGGATTTTAATGCAAAAAAGTTGCATATGTAAATATTTGCAGTTGATTATCGGTGTCTTGCGTCAATACTGAACCAAAAAGCGTTTGAACCTTGTCCCGCTTACTCGCAGAAGACTCCCGGAGTTTTTGAATGCACATGCCCTGTTTAGTATCGAAATCTTGTGCGAAGCCGAGGCGAAAGCCTAGCGCTCAAGATGGCTTCACCCTCGTGGAACTACTGGTGGTCATCGCGATTATCGGATTGCTAGTCGGTCTGCTTTTGCCGGCAGTTCAGGCCGCTCGAGAGGCCGCACGTCGCATGCAGTGCTCGAACAACATCAAACAATTGGCCCTAGCAATTCATAACTACGAATCCGCTTTAAAAACATTTCCGCCAACGATTACGGGAACCGGAGTCCCGGGAAATCCACAAGGCAGTGGGTTCTACAGTTGGCTTGCAATGATCTTGCCCCAAGTCGAACAGTTACCCTTGTACCAATCGATCGATTTTCGCGTTCCGATGACAAGTACTCTTGGAACCAATGCTCCGAACTACTTGAGTCTCAACATCCAAGCCAACCACCGAAACGCACAAGCTGCTGCAACGGTCGTACCGACCTTTATTTGCCCATCGGATGCTTGGGTACCGACCCAAGTCGCAGGCACCGCCTTACCTGCACCCGGCAGCTATGCTGCCAATGTCGGTTGGATCCGACTGACCACAGGGATCGATGCTAATTTTCCTCCGTTAGCCCAATCCAATGGAGCCATGCCGATTGACAATCCGGCCGACACCAACCGCACTTGGTACCAACCTAAAATGAGGTTTAAAGACATCGTCGATGGATCTTCCAACACGGCTCTATTGTCTGAGCGGATGATCAACAGTCTTGTGCCGATCCAAGGAGCCTTTGGTGCAAGGATGCCGCCGGGCCCCCAAGCGGTGATGTCCTTTTGCGGCGGTTCGGGCGCCTCTCGCTCACTTCCGCAATGGGTCTCTTTCTGCCAAGGAGTATCAACTCCAGATCCAACCTATTCTGCACCTCACGGAAAAGCTTGGATTTCTGGTCTAACTCTCGCCGCCAATACCTACATGCACGTGATGCTACCGAATCAACGCAACTGCCACATGTATGGCGGTGAAGGGAACGGCAACAACATGGTCTCGGCAAGCAGTTTTCATGGAGTTGGAGTCCACTCGGCAGCCGTCGACGGAAGCGTTCGTTTCGTAAGTACTTCGATTGAAAACCGAGTTTGGTGGGCCTTTGGATCACGAAACGGAAGCGAGACGATCGGCAGCTTCGAATAACCTGCAGATTACTTCTTTGTTACGACCGATTTGCGTCGAGTCGGATAGAGTTCTTTGCAAATGCAGCACACGGTTCCATCGCAACCTCGAGCTGTGCAGTGCTCGCGGCCGTAGAAAATGATCTGCAAATGAAGCTTGTTCCAAGACTCCATCGGAAAGAGTTTCTTCAAATCCTTTTCGGTCTGAACAACGTTCTTTCCATTGGTTAGTCCCCATCGCTGAGCAAGTCGATGGATGTGGGTGTCGATTGGAAAGGCAGGCACCCCAAAGGCCTGGGCCATGACGACCGACGCGGTCTTGTGGCCGACCCCAGGTAGCCTCTCCAAAGCCTCGAAGTCTTTTGGAACCAAGCCGCCATGCTCCTGAACCAAGATCGTCGAGAGTCCCGATATGGCCTTGGCCTTCTGGGGACTGAGTCCACATGGCTGGATGATCTTTTGAATCCTAGCGATGGGTTGTTTGCTCATCGCCTCGGGCGTCTTGGCGAGTTTCCAAAGTTCCGGTGTGACTCGATTGACCATCTTGTCGGTGCATTGGGCGCTGAGCACGACAGCAACCAGCAGGGTATAAGGGTCCGTGTGTTCCAGAGGGACATCGGTGCTGGGGTAGAGTTCATCGAGTCGCCGATGAACGATTTCGGCTCGCTCCTTGCGATTCATTGCTACTTGGATAACTCCTGCGGAGAGGACGTCAGGTATTTAAACAAGTTCAATTTGGAATCCTCGCTGAGTCCTTCCAAGAGTCCTTCGGGCATTAGGGATAGTTGCAAAGGATTCCGTTCTTCGATCTCGCTTATGTTGAGGATGATTTTCTCTTGCGCCGTTTGAATGGTAACTTCATTCGCTGTCTCGGAGAGAACCACGCCGGTGATGACCCGGCCATCGAGCGTGCGAAAAGCAGTCGACCGGTAGTTCTCGGCTACGAATTCAGAAGGAGCCAAGATGTTTTCGAGCCAGTAGCGGATGTTCGATCGCTGGGCTCCCGTGAGTTCGGGGCCGATCTGTCCGCCTTGGCCGTAGAGTTTGTGGCAGTTTCCACACTTAGAAATCCAGATTCCGCGACCACTATTGACGTTGCCTTTGGCGATCAAATCTGGGGTTAGCAGCGCCTCTTCTTTTTCGATCAATTCCTTGCGATTCCCTCGGATATCGAGAACCTTGGTGTATTTTCGGGCCCGTTCGAGCAATTGCCAATTGTTTGCCGAGGCGAACTGTCTCCAGGAGGAAGCGTCTACGGATTCCTTGGCGATCTTGTTGTTGTCGATCGCATCGAGAAGGACTTCCATCGTATCGACACGGCTAGCCAATGCCGAGATGATTCCTCTGCGGGTTGGATCGGGAACTTGGGCGAAAAGGTCGACCATCTGCTCGGCCCTGGATTTATTGAGAGTTCTTCGAAGTGCGTAGGCCGCAGAATTGCCAAGGTCTTGATCGTCAAAGAATCTTTTCAACCGATCGATCACTTCGGGGTCATCGATCCCCCCGAGAGCCTCTATCGCTGCCTTGCGTTCAGCGATGGGAATACTTTTGTCTTCGACGATTCGAACCAGTGGCTGAATATCTTTGTTGGGATCGAAAACAGAGCCGAGCAACACGCACAAGCGTTGGATTGTCACATCGGGGTGTTTAGCTCCAAGTGCTGCAAGTTCGTCCCAATAAGGTGGCTTAGCAACTTGTGAGCGCCCTTGATAGGTACCCCAAAGACCACGGATACATGCCGCATGAAGTTTGGGGAGATCCCGTTGGACCGCATCGGCGAAAAAGAAGGACAAGCCTTGATGGGCTAGATCGCTATTTTTTCCTTTCTCGACGATGATTGCAGACAGTCGGCGCAAGACCAATTCCTGGAGTTTATCGAGTTGCGTTGACTGCATCATTTTTGCCAATTCCAAAGGTCGCTCAGGAACTTGATCCTTGATCCCGTACCAGAGCATCAGATTGAATGTTAGGTCGTTGGCCAAGTCATCGCTTTCGAGCAACTGAGTAAGCATGGGGTCGAACTCATGGGTCATCAGAGGCAACCGGGAGGCTAGTACCAATCGAAACTGAGCAGAGGCGTGGGGTTTGGATTGCGCATAGAGGCAATCTAGGATTTCTGCTTCGACAGCGGACATGTACTCCTGATTGTCTCTAGCGATCGCTCGTAAATCGGATGGGTTGACTGCATCGAATAACTTTCTTGCGGCCCAGCAATGAATCGATTCATGCTGATCGCTTCGCAAAAGCGAGATGAGTTTGTCTGTATGCAAATTGCCCAAGGCCCATAAGGCTCGCACTTGCTTTGTGACTTCAAAGCGGGTTTCTGCTGAACGGAAATTCTTAGGCGCTTTCATTGCTAGCTCGTAAACAGGTTCGAGTTCCTTGAACTCCACACCACTGGAGAGGCCTCGCATTTTCAGGAATTGATGGGTGAACCAGGAGTTTGGATGCGAGAGAATGGAAACGACTTCTTTGCCCGTGATTACTGGCTTGTCACCTTTGCCATTGGCGTAGTAGATTTTTTGCAGAATTTTCATCTGTTCTTGGTAAGGGGTTTGAGCGTCGTTTTTGTAGGAGATCCTATAGATTCGACCGCTCGTGCGGTGCACTCCATCATCGTCGTGGCACTCACCGATGTCCGACCAATCGATCACGACGGCGCTTCCATCGGGAGCTTGGCTGATGTCCAAACCTCTAAACCATGGGTCTTGCCAATAGACCATATCCTGTCCGTGAGAGGCAACGAAACTGGCGCCAGATGGTTTGAGAAAATCGCGATTGATTCGTCGGCCGTGAAGGTTCAGTGCAAAGACATTTCCTCGGTACTCTTCGGGCCATTGGTCGGCTTGATAGATCATCAAACCGCTATGCGCATGACCACCACCGGCAGAGTCGGTCCCGCTGCTAGGTGGGCCTTTGCGAGTCTCACGCCAGTCTTCGGCACTACTATCCCAGTGCACATGGTCAGCGATTTGCGGAAGCAGTTCGTAAGCGTAGGGATCCGAATCCGCGCCATACATGCGTTGAAGATGCGCATTAGGGATGGCTTGCCAAAGGTGTCCGATGACGGTGTTGATGAAAAATAGGTTTCCATGATCGTCCCAGTCCATGCCCCATGGGTTGGTGGTTCCCTCGCAGACCATTTCAAGCCGTTGGTTCAGAAGATTGAATCTCCAAATACCGCAGGTCAGTAGTGTTGGCTGAGAATCTTGTCGCTCATTCCCCTTAGTGGGAGTTTTATTGACTGCGCTTATACCGAGAATTCCGTGGCGTCCGTAGAGCCATCCATCGGGACCAAAACGCAGGCCGTTGGCAAAGTTGTGGCGGATATCTTCGTTGAAACCACGTAGGAGGATCGAAGGCGGAGAGTCGGCGATATCGTCGGCGTTGGAGTCTGGGATCATGTACAGGTACGGAGGAGCCAATGCAAGGACTCCTTTTCCTGAAGGATGTATTTCAATACTCGTGAGCCCTTTGAATCCCTCGGCGAAGACCTTGCGTTTCTCAAAAACGCCATCGTTATCGGCATCTTGGAGAATCACGATCCGATCCGAAAGATTCTTGTCGACTCGCAGGGCCGACTCTGCGTAGGTGTAATTTTCCGCGATCCAGAGTCGACCCAGGGCATCCCAGGTCATCGCGATGGGTTGCTGCACATCGGGTTCGCTGGCAATCGCAGTGATCGTAAAGCCTTCGGGAAGCTTGGTTGTTTGGACCACTTCCTCAGGTTTCATCTTGGGGATAGTTTCCTTTTGGCTGTCGTAGATCTCTTGAGCAAACAGCTTGGATTCCGTAAGCAATCCAGGGATCAAGAGAAGGAAAACGACAAGGTGCAGGAGAAAACAATTCGGTTTGCGACGCATCGCTCGATTCCATGGTGTGAGGGTTTTTGGTTGAGAAACCATTCCCTCATTATGTCATGTTTTCTCGGCTCTGTCGCGATCGAAGACATGAACCTTGGGCAGGATGCTTGGGGATGTGGCAAGTGGTCGCGTTAAGCTTTTGGGGCTCGGTTTGAGCGACGGGTTTTCCAGCCCCAAAATAGGATGAGCATGGCACTAATGGCCAGGATTCGCCATGTCCAGTCCTTGGCATCTCCGAGTTTCTCGGCGATCGGTTTTCCGACGTTGCTTGCCAAGGAATCGACGCTGTTTTCGACCAACTGGCGGGTTCCGTCCAAGAACGGTTCGGGATTGGCTACAAATGCAGCCAGTGCAGTTCCTCCTGCAAGCGTGAGTTTGTTTCTCCAAATAAAGTCCATAGCTCGATCACCATATCGTCCGACGACACTCAGCATATCAGCGTTCTTGGCCAAGACAGCCGTCGATGGTTCGTCGGCAAGCATTGCCAAGCGACGAACACCTTGATTGCTCAGTTGTTGGATTGCACCGACGGCGGGAGCACCGCTCGAGGCGATCAGTTTCTCGGCGACGGCGCCATGCTTGATGAGTGCTTCACCGGCTTCCTGACCGAACTGGCGCAGGAGGCTCAATCGCGCAGGACCTTCGAGAGCACCGATGGCTTCGTCCCCGAATTTCGAGAGCAGCCTTACCGATACAGCGGCATCAGCGCCGGAGTTTTCAAGAATCCTCAAGGCCCGAGGCCCACTCTTTTCGATGACTTTTAAAGCATCATCGCCGGCACTCAGAGCCACTGCTTGGAGTCTCGATGTGAGTTTTTCGACTCCTTCGTCAGCGACTTCTTTGGAGAAACGACGGATGAGTTGTTCGGCGAGTTCTTTTGCAATCATCGCTTTGCTTTGTGCAAAAGCATGGCTGCCAGAGGCGATCAAAAGAACAAGGATCGCAAGTCCAAACCGAAGGCATTTAGAGATGTTTTGTCGAGTTCGCATTTTCTTTCTCTTCAGGAAAAAAGATCTGCAGGATTGTTTCGCGACGGATTTGACTGCGTTGGGCATTCCACTTGTTGAATCGACCGTTGAGTCCCTCCGAATCCGAATCACCCTTGCAAATCAAGTCATGCACTAAGTTGAGTTGGTTGGATATTTGAAAACTCAGTTCCGCCTCAGGTTCCGACCACCAGTCCCAAATACGCGTAACTATTTGATCGATGACCACTCCAGCGACAAGTCCAATACCTAGAGTCGCCCAACTGCTTGCTGCCCCCGTGGAGAGTATTCCCGCCGAAACGCTTAGTCGAATCGCAACCTGGGCCATGACCTCTCCGGCCACCAGGGAGACCATTTGGCTTTCAATTGTCGACGATAAATCCTTGGAGACAACCTCAGAGGCTTGCACGAGTGCACTTTGCAAGCGGCTTTCGAATTCGTTGGCACTTTGGCCATCGAGTTGTTCAAGGTCAGGAAGCCCTTCGATGTCGGCACGAAGTCCGATGAGCATTTGATTTTCGATGTCTCGCACTTGCACGAGGCGTTCTCGAACGGCTTGCTTGACGGCGGCTTCAAGTTGCTCGGGGGAGAAAATCTTTTGCTCGAATTGTTGTTTTAAAAATTGCTCGTGACGATCTTGGTCGTTGCCTGGCAACTTATCCAGGATCAAATTCCATTTGCTTTTCCAGCCCAAGATTGATTCGGAGTAGCTAGGAACGTTTTCGTGAGCGTTGCTGAAGAGGACTTCGATGGCCTTGTGTCCTTGCCCCTCGAGCGATTGAACTTCTGATTCTGCCCTCGCAAGGTGTTTCTCTACGAGTTGCTTAAGGGCCAGCTTATCGGGTTTGGAATCTTTCCTAGCTAGAGCCGTAGAGTTCGTAGTCTCGTTTGCGATAGGGCCTTGAGTTTTGTTTCGGGACCAAACGAAAGCCAAGACCGACAGGATCGCGAAGGCGAATCCAGCGATCCAGACGGGTCTGATTCGAGTGGTTCGAGCTTTGGTTTGCATCGTTGATTCAAGGCGGATTTGTCGGCCACTTCGGGCGCAGAGGCAATGATGAATTGGCCACGAAAGATCCCGAGGAATGAATAACCGGAATAATAGGAGATTTGAACCCAAAAGATGCACTCGTGGGCCCCAGAACGCGGCAAAATCAGGAGCCTTGCTTATTTTTCGACGTCAGAATCGCTACGGATTGTGCTATTGGATCGCGGACAACTGTGAGCAAAAAATGTCGTTTTTTCAAAAACCAATGGGTGCAACGTTGCTGCTTGGGACCGCTCTAGGCACCCCCTATCTCCTCTATGAAACCGAACCTGGAATCCAACTGAGGAAAGCTGTCTCGTTGGAAGAGGGTAGTTCCCTAGAAGTCGTTGGGGCCAGAGAGACCGCTGCTGCTTCGGGGCCATTCGAGACTGTGTTGGCACCTCAAAGCGTCAATCCGCATCCCGACGAGTTCCGCTCTGGGTCTGGGGATGGAATCGCCAATGTGGCGCATCCGATGCCGATTGATCTTCGTAGCGTCATCCGTTTTGATGTGACTCCTGATTTTGTGTATCGCAACTTCCCTCGGGTCTCGACGGTCCTTTCGGACCTTAGCTATGACGGGCTTCGAGTTCCTCTGGTCTCAGGCACGCAACCCTACGATGTTGCAGGCTCACTGACTTATTATTTCGACAACAACAAATCGGTTCGCAGAATCCAGTTCCAAGGTGTCACGGGAGAGGCTGATCCATTGGTGCAATTGATGATCCAGCATTATCGACTTAGCCCCGAACGGAGTCTTGGTGGCCAACTCTTAACGATGCGTTGGAACAATCGGATCACGAGTTTCATGCATGTCGCACCCGCACCGGTTGTTACCGCCCAGGAGCCCAATGCAAGGTTCGCTTTCTTTTTGGAAATCAATAAGCCAAGCGATTATTACGGACTGAGCCAAGAGGCCATCTTGATGCTCACGCAAGCCCAAGCGGCTCAGCGTTGGTAGCTGCTAGCGAAAGTAACCAGGTGGTAGAGACTGTCCTTGAGCCTGTCCATATCCGTATCCTGGCGGCAAGATCTGACCGTTCTGAGGTGGTAGATTGCCAGGAGGATATCCTTGAGGGTTGTATCCTGCTGGCGGGTAGTTCTGAGGTGGGAAATTTTGGGGAGGGAAATTTTGGGGAGGATAGTACTGTTGTGGCGGAGGCTGCCAAGCTGGAGGGGGTTGGAATCCCTGGGCATTTTGAGGATAAGGCAGATCGTTTTGGTAGGATGCTTGGAATCCTGGTAAGCTTTGGATTGGTACGGGGACTTGCTGGCCGTCACCGGAGAAAACAACGCCTTGGGAGTTGGTGGTCCACTGAATCCCCTGCTTGTTGAGTTCGTCTTTAACTTGTTGGGTCGCGTCCCCGATTTTGTCTTTGTGGAAAGTCAGAGAAGGCATACCGTTTTCCCAGTGGACCGACATTGCACCGGTGGCCAAGAGGCCAGCACCCACGGTCAAGAGGATACGCGAGCCCAGGGGGCTTGAAGCGATCTGACGAATCGGAGCAGGAGCAAAGATCAGCAGCGTTTCGACGATGCGTTGAGAGTTGGACTTTTCCGGCAGTTTAACGGGTTTTTTCGGTTTAGCCATCGTGTTGATGCTCTTGCTGACAAGCCCCGCTTGCAAAGGAATTACTAAGAACTTCTCTCTTCAGAACTTTTAAGCGAATTCGGGCTTTGATCGCAAGGCCACTCCTATTGTGGACTTAGGATCGAAAAAGGATCGCTCTCCCCCTATTATGGGGCAAATTACTTTCTTTTTATTAAACAGGGTTAGCATTACTTTTCCTTTGCCCGAAACCTTGTATATAATTGAGTGTTAGGTTTCAGTGCAGGCAAAGATGTGCCTCACACGATTTCGATCCGCAGTCATTTCATTTCGGGTTAATACCTGGTTTTTGGCTAGGAGGAGATCGATGTCTGCTGACTGGTACTTTATGAAGCGAGGGTTTTTTGGTGGTTCGAAGACCGTAGGGCCGATTGCCGAGTCTGTGTTTGTAAAAAAAATACAGAAGGGCGAAATCGCACCCGAGACGATGGTCTCAAGCACGACCAAGACCCATGGGCATTGGTTGCATCTGAAGGATATTCGGGGTGCAGATCAACTGTTCAAAAAGTCCCAATCGGGTCCTAAGTAGGACAAACTCTTCGAGGAGTTCGTTCGTTAGGGTGCCGGATTGGCCGAATCAAGAGGCGTGGGCTAAACCACGCTTTTTTTTTGCGCGTGAGGGGTATTGAAATGGTTGTACAGGTTTTTGAGTGGGTAAAAGCTCGGCTTTTTCGTACTCAGCTTCGTGGTACTCGAACTCGAAACGCCTGGATCGATTCAAGTCGATCGTCGTTTCAAAGAAGCTCGGTTTACACTGGGGACAGACACGCGGCAACTCGTAGTTGGTTGCTAGCAAAACTGCTGGCCTAGCGGCGGGTGCCTGGCACCGAGCTTGAGGCTCCAATCAATGACATCAAATCCGGATTTACACTGGGGACAGACACGCGGCAACTCGCAGCTGGATGCTAGCAAAATTGCTGGCCTAGCGGCGGGTGCCTGGCACCGAACCTGAGGCTCCAATCAATGACATCAAATCCGGATTTACAATGGGGACAGACACGCGGCAACTCGTGGCTGCATGCTAGCAAAACTGCTGGCCTTGCGGCGGGTGCCTGGCACCGAACTTGGGGCTCCCATCAATGCCATCAAATCCGGATTTAAACTGGGGACAGACACGGGTCAACTCGGAGCCGGATGCTAGCAAAACTGCTAGCCTAGCGGCGGGTGCCTGGCACCATGCTGCGCTTTTGTTAAAGCTTGACGGTTGGGCTGTCTCAAACACCAAGCTTTGATCGGTCGGATGGAAATACAACAAGCACTTTGCAGGGGTCGTACCGATTGTGCCGAAAGATCTCGATAGTCGGCTACCCTTGTGCATCGATCTTCGGACCGTTGTTTAGAGGGCACCCCTAAGCCGACTTTTTCTTTGAATACTAAGCGTTTTTCGACAACCTCGAAACGATGGTGATCCGTATGTTTTTAGCTTCTCTCTCCAAACGCTGCGCGGGTTTGCTGCTCACGGGGACTTGTCTAGTCTCTTGCTTGCTTGGGCCGTCTCACGCTCAGGAGCAGGCATCGCCTGTCGAACAATCAACTGAGCCGGTGGACACGACGCTCAATGACTCGAAAATCGATGATCTACCATCGATTTCCAAAAGCAAAGAACCTTTACGCGTGAAAGCATTAAAAACACCAAACACCTCGATTTCCGGGATTGGTACAGGGAGCACCCCCGAAGATGCAACCGAAGGCCGTTTACCGGCCCCAATGTCTTTGCCATTCGGTCCCGATAGGGAACCGGGCTGGTCTGTGAAAACCAAACATTGGGTTGCTCCGGCTTATTGCCACCAGCCGACCTATTACGAAGATGTGATGCTCGAACATCACGGCCACGAGCGTTGCCCCCCCTTGCAACCACTCTTGTCGGGAGCGCGTTTCTACACAGGGGTTTTCTTCACGCCTTATCTCGCTTATATGCGTCCTCCGTTGAGAGACATTCCCAACACTGGGAATTATCGACCTGGGTCTTGCGCCCCAGGAATCCGACAAAGAGCACCCTATGACGCCGGTGCGATCAAGGTTCAAGCATTGTCCACAGCGTCCGGTGTGCTTGCATTGCAGCCTTAGGTTGATGCCATCGACTTGAATCGATTCAGGCGTTTCGAGTAGCCGAGCTTTGACCAACTAAAATACCTGAAGCACCAAAATTTTAAAATTCAATTGACCATTTCGTTGACAAAAACTCTGCGATCCCACAATTAGTTCCTAACGCCGCCGTAGGGAACTATCGCATGCAGGAGGGATCGCATGGAGACGTTTGGGGAATTGCTGCATCGTTACCGGATCGCAAGAAGATTCTTGCGCAAGAGATCAAGGAACGTTTTGCAAAGGATCGAGAGTCGATGGTGCGATTTTCGAAAATCGATGCCTTACTTTCCGGCTGGCTTGGATGAGCCGACCGGTCGATATGGTGAGCGACTAGCAAGCGAATACTTAAGGCGATGTGGCTACTTTATCCTCGAACGCTCGTACGCTTGTCCGATGGGCGAGATCGACATCATCGCAGCATGGAAAGCGACCCAAGTAGTGTATATCGAAGTCAAAACTTGGAGTAGCCAGAGAGAAAACCAGGGGGGGCCTGCCGACGCAGTCGACGAGATCAAGCAGCGGAAGATCTGTCGAACGGCGCTGCACTACGCAAAGCGTCATGGGCTACTAGATACCCCCGGTCGATTCGATGTCATCGAAGTCGTCTTGGGAAAGGATCCTAACCATCCGAGTTTTCGACACATTCAGGCCGCATTCGAGAGCCAAGAGGCTTACCAAATGCATGCTTGAGATCTAAAGCTTCTTTTTCCAAGCAGAGACTTGCTGTGCCACATGCTCTGGACCACTCGATCCATAGGAACGGTACGAGGCGACTGCACCTTGGATCCCCAAACTCTTGCGTAAAAGATCTCCGTCGAAACTCGGGTCGACTTTCTGAAAATCCTCATTGCTCAATTCGACAAGGCTTTTGTTTTGCTCTTTGGCAATTGCTACTAAAGCACCAACTTTGTGGTGGGCGGTTCGCTGTGGCAGTCCTCGAAGCATCATGGCTTCCATCAAGGCCGTTGCATCGAGGTAACCTTGATCGAGCCTCCTGGATATCGACTCGGTCTGAAGCACCGAGCCTTGGACGATCGGTACTGCTAGTTCCAAGCATGCAATCACGGTATCAAAAGCGTCGAACAAAGGAGGTTTGTCCTCTTGAAGATCGCGATTGTAAGCTAGCGGGAGTCCTTTGATCAGCGTTAAGAGGGTCTGCAAATTCCCGATCACTCGAGCGGACTTACCGCGAGTGAGTTCCAGGGTATCTGGATTGACTTTCTGCGGCATGATCGAGCTACCGGTGCAGAAGGCTTGAGGAAGTTTAATGAACCCAAACTCGGTCGTTGACCACAGGATCCATTCCTCTGCCCAGCCACTTAGATGCGTCGCAATTAAGCTTAGTACGAAGACCGATTCGACTGCAAAATCCCGATCGGAGCTGATATCGATGCTGTTGGCTGCGACGGCTTCGAATCCTAAAAGCTCTGCGGTCATCAGGCGATCGATAGGCATCGAGGTTCCAGCCACGGCCGCACCCCCTAAAGGACAGATGTTGACTCGGCGTCGGCAATCGGCAATTCTCGAGCGGTCTCGTTGGAGTTTTTCGATGTAAGCCAACCAGTAATGAGCGGCCAAGACTGGTTGGGCCCGTTGCATATGGGTGTAGGCCGGGAGAATCACACCGGCATCTTGATCGCATCGAGAGAGAAACGCTCGCTGCAAATCGGCAAGGAGCTTGTCGATCGTGTCGAGACCATCGCGTACCCAGAGCCTTAGATCCGTGGCGATTTGATCGTTTCTTGATCGAGCCGTATGCAACTTGCGCCCGACATCTCCAAGTGCATCGATCAGAGCTTGCTCGATGTGCATGTGAATGTCTTCGAGTTCGATCCGAAACGTGATCTCATTGCGTTCGATCTTGTCCTGGATTTTTAGAAGTTCGCTTTCGATCAGTGAGAACTCTTCGTCGGTAATGATCCTTTGTTGAGCAAGCATCCGAGCATGGGCGATCGACCCCCGGATATCCTGTTTGAAGAGTCGATGATCAAAAGAGATGCTTTCGCTGAATCGAGCGAGGGCTTGATCCATATCGCCCGAAAAAACACCACTGCGGGATAAGGAACTCACGAAACGTGCCTCAGGAGTCTTGAACGTTTATCGAAAAATGAAACCTAGCTCCTGGGATTCTATCAGAGCCACGGGTCATTCGATAGCAAGAATACTTGCCGGTGAGAGCGCTCCGGAACCGTCGACTCCACGGACCGCAATGGCTCGGACTTTTTTAGCCGGATCGCTGGAGTTTTCCAGTTCGAGACTTCGCGTCTTGGCTCCAACGATGGAGTATTCCCACTGATCGTTGACCAATCGATAAACGCACCATCGGCGTGGAGCTTCGGGATTGGAGACTTCCCATTCGACCTTTGCAGGCTCTGATGGGTTGGTTTTTTGCGTAAGCGAGAGTTTTGCAGCGGGGATTTTTTCGACGCTCAGCCACGGAGCCAGGGGCGTAAGTGCGGGTGTCAGGTAGGTGTTGGCCTTCAAGCGATCCGATAACCCTTCGCGATTCTCCAAGATCGCTTTCATACTGAAGTGGATGGTACCGGAACTTCCGTGGATGGTTCGTGCAAGGAAGACTTGATCCTCGATTTGTTCGACGCTCAGCGGCCGGTTTTTGTCTCCAATCCGGCTGGTAAAGATACCGGGTGCGATGGTGCGAGATTTGGTGTTTTCACCGATCCACCACTGCAGGAGAGCTGGGAAGCTTTGTTGCTTGGCATGGATTGGCCAGTAGAGTTGGGGCGAGTAGTAATCGCACCAACCTTCGTTGAGCCACAACTTCGCATCGGCATAGAGTTTCTCGTATTGATTGAAACCTTGCACGCTCGCTGGATAACCGGGTTTCCAAATCCCAAAGGGACTTATCCCAAACTTCACGTGAGGCTTGGTGGCCTTGATCTGATGGTAGAGGGTTTTGATGAATTGGTTCATCTGATCCCGTCGCCAATCATCGCGACCAAGCTTACCTCCAGTCTTCAGATATTCTTCCCAGGCTGGATCGTCTGGAAAGGGGATATCGTCGATTGGATAAGGATAGAAATAATCATCGATGTGGATGCCGTCGACATCGTACCGTTTGACGACATCGAGAAAGACGCTCAGAGTGTGCTCACGGGATTTCGTTTCACCTGGATCGAGCCACAAGTACGAGGTTTTGTCGTTGCCGTATCGTTTGACCAATTCGGGGTGAGTGTTACTGATATGGTTCGGAGACTCGGTGTATTTTTGCCCTGAGTTTCGAGCGCGATAAGGGTTGAACCATGCATGGAGTTCCATCCCTCGAAGATGGGTTTGTTCGATCCAAAAATCCAGTGGGTCGTACATTGGCTCTGGAGCTTGGCCTTGCTCTCCGGTCAAGTAGTAGCTCCATGGTTCTAAGTCGCTGCGGTAGAGTGCATCGCAGGAAGTTCGGACTTGAAGCACGATCACATTGAGCCCTAACTCCTGACATCGATCCAGGATGTCAATCGCTTGTGATTTTTGTTCCTCAGTGCTTAGGCCAGGTTTGGTTGGCCAGTCGATATTGGCAACGGTGGCTACCCAAACCCCCCGAAATTCCCGATTCAACTCGGGCAAAGGAGGCAAAGCAGAGTCGCTTTGCCCATAGCTTTTGTTGGAAAAAGCCGAGCTGAACAAAGCAATTGCAACGGCGCATGCGACGATCGGGGTGGAACAGCGTAGGAGTCCATTCATAGCAGTGTTAGAACGATCAAGAGGGGTGGGCAGCAACGACTGGGATTAGTGGATGACCGGACAGATGTCGAACCAAGATCGTCCTTGGCTCTGCATCCAATCGGTCGATTCGCTTGGACCCCACATTCCTGTTTCGTAGCTGAACAACTGGGGGGCCGCGGGGCTTCTCCAAGCTGCGATGATTGGATCCATGATTCTCCAAGCTTGCTCGACTTCGTCGCTTCTTGCAAAGAGCCCTGGGTCACCGACCATTGCATCAAGCAGCAGACGTTGATAGGCATCCGGGAGTTCTTTGCCGCTGGAGTCAAATCGGAAATCCAAGTCGCTCAGCCGCAATCGCATGTCCGAGTCAGGGACTTTCGATTGGAAATGCACTTGCAAGCCCTCGGCGGGTTGGATTTGGATCACAAGACGGTTGGCTTCTGGTCGATAGGATTTTTGGTCGCCAAAAAGCAGGTGTGGTGGTTCGCGGAATTGGATGACTATCTGTGTGGTTCGGCAGCTCATCGCTTTGCCGCTACGCAGGTAGAACGGAACACCTCTCCATCGCCAATTATCGATATAGAACTTCAATGCGGCGAATGTTTCCGTCTGGCTGTCTTTGGGTACTCCCTCCTCGTCGAGATAGCCTTGGTACTGACCTCGAATGCCAAACTCTGAAAAATCGCTACCGTGGTAGGGTCTAACAGCTTGGAGGACTTTGACTTTTTCGTCTCGGACGAATTCCCCTGTGTAGCGAACTGGGGCTTCCATGGCCGTGACCATCATGAGTTGGAACAGGTGGTTCTGGAACATATCCCGCAGAACGCTGGATTTGTCATAGTATCCCCCACGTCGTCCGACTTTCACCTCTTCGGCAACGGTGATCTGAACGTGATCGACGTAGTTGCGATTCCAAATCGGTTCGAAGATTGTATTGCCAAACCGAAGCACCAAGATGTTTTGAACGGTTTCTTTGCCCAAGTAATGATCGATCCGATAGATCTGGTCTTCGCGGAACGTGCGATGGATCGATTCGTTCAAACTCTGGGCTGTGGCAAGATCGGTTCCGAAGGGTTTCTCGATGACCACGCGGCGATGACCGACAGAGTCGTCATGCATGCCGGCTTTGCCCAATTGCTCGATGGCCGACGCATAGAGTTGGGGCATGGTCGAGAGGTAATAGGTGCGGTCTGCGGGTTTTGATTCTTCGATCTGTTCGAGAAAAGCAGCGAGTTTGTGGAAGTCTTCGGTCGCGGCGATATCGGCTGGATGGTAGTAGATGTTTTGAGCAAAGGTTTCCCAGCTTGCCGCGTCGAAGTCCCCTTTAGAGAACTGGGAAGTCGATTCGGTCAGAGAAGCTCTCCACTGTTCGGAGGTGAAGTTGCTGCGGGCCACTCCGACGATGCGAGAGTTTTTGGGCAAGCGACCTCGCTGGAACTGGCGGTACAAGGCGGGAATGAGTTTGCGACTGGTCAAGTCACCTGAAGCGCCGAAAATGACCATCGTGTGGGACATCGAAGTGTTCCTTTTCTGTAAGATAGGCGGACGACTGGTGCCTATTGTGGCGCAGGCTCGATACGAATACAACGAGACGCCGTTGAAACATCCATTAAATCGAATGAACTCTGCTGACTTTACCCTGTTTTTGGTTCGGCACGCCCAATCGGCAAACAATGCCAAGCCTGAGTCCCAAAGGATTCCTGACCCGCCCCTGACGGCCATGGGGCTCGAGCAGGCCCAAGCACTAGCGGATTTCGCTACGGGGCTTGCACCTAGCCATGTCTTTACGAGCCCGTTTTTGCGGACGCTCCAGACGACCGCCCCGCTGGTGGATCTCTTAGGAATAACCCCGTTTGTCAAAGCCGATTTGTACGAGCAGGGAGGCTGTTATCAAGGATACCGGATCGATGAGCGAAGTGCCCATCCGGGCATGGGACGATCGGATATTCAAAGGCTGCATCCGAATTGGCAAATCGATCCTGCCATCGAGGAATCGGGTTGGAATAAACTCAAGCACTACGAAAGCCTTGTTCAAGCAAGGCAAAGGGCTTTGGGTGTGGCCAATTGGCTCTCTGGCCATAGTTGGCCGTGCGATTCGCGAGTGATGCTTGTGATTCACGCGGACTTTAAATTTCGGATGCTCGAAGCCCTTTTGGGGGATTTGGACATCGAGCACAAACTCGATTCGGTCATCAATACAGCTTGCACCACCTTGCGATTCCATCAGGGGGACTGGTCGCTTGAGTCCTTCAACGCCCATACGCACCTAAATGCCGATATGGTGACTCGCTAAAAACTCGCTTGGCAAGAGTCTCGATGCGGGATTAAGTTGCTCGAGTGAAAGACTTTCGTAGAAGTTCCAGGCTCTTGGGAATCGCGATACGGTAGTCCTCTTTGCCTTCGAATTCGAGGGAAACCCAGCCCCGGTACTTGGCCTTGCGCATGATCTGCCCGATCCGCTCGTAATCTAGATCCAGCGTGTACCACTCACCTCCACCGTAGTAAGTCTTGGCCTGCAAGAGGACAGTTTTAGGAGCGAGCTTTTCGAGTTTCTCGTACGGGCTTTCCAGGAAGTTCCCTGTATCAAGGGTGACCTGTAGCCATGGCGAATTGATCGCATCGACGATCCGAAGAACACCCTCGGGGGTCAATCCTAGTCCCCAGTGATTTTCAAGTCCTAGAACCACACCGCACTTTTCTGCAGTGGGTAAGCAACGTTCTAGAGCGTCGATCACCCACGGGAATCCGTCTTCTTCGGTATATCCTGAAAGAGGTGGTTCGATTCCTCGATTGGCCATCAGCTCATCAAAGTTCTTGCTTGTACCCCAACGGCCTGTATTGACTCGCATCGTCGGAATCCCCAGTGCGTAGCACAGCTCGATTTGACCGATGGTAAGTTCGATGTTGTTGCGTCGGATCTGGGGATCGGGCGAGACGAATCCTTGGTGAGTGGACATTCCATAAAGTGCTAGGCCTGCGTGTAAGGCTTTGCGCTTGATATCTTGCAGAGCAGCGCGGCTCAGTAACTCCGTCTGAGAGATCTGGTACAAGAGGATTTCGACCCCATCGAATCCATACTCACCGGCGATGTCAATGCATTTTCCAACATCCTTGAACTCATCGTTCTTGAATCGCCACAGCGAGTAGGTCGAGATGCCTATAGGCAGCGTGGTTCGAGCACCATCGGCAGCATCGGTTGGGTTAGCCAGAATCTCTGAGGGGTAGCCCGCTAGGGTCGCGCCTGCTAGAGACGTGAGCAATCCGCCAAAGTGACGTCGATGGATTTTCGAATCATTCATGGTTGTTCAAGGTCCTAAGGATTGGGCTTTGAAGTTGCGCTGTTGGTGTGTTTCGTTCTCGAAGATACGGCATCGAGTAGCAAAGGTCATTAGTTCAGGGGAAAATTTGTTCAGAAAAATTTTGAACAACCGCCCTGCTCTGCGTCACAACATTCAGCACTTTTATGTCCGAGAACTCGGCACTAGGAGCGAAACTTATCGTGGCAGCGCGCTCACAGGGGGATGTAAGGCTCAAACGCTGGTTTGATGATTCAATTACTACTCTTTCGATGCTCGGTTTCTGCTCAATCATGCTGTGAACTTGGCTGTTTTACGGCCAGTGCGCAGACAATGAGACAGTTGTCCTACAAATCGAATCGGTCTATTGCTCGGTCGCTAGTCTCCTATCCTGTCTCGGAGGGTTTGTTTTCGATCTGTACAAGGCAATCTGTGGGGCGACACCTTGAGCAACTCACTGCGCGGTTCGTGGCTAATCTTGCTTGTCTTGCAATTGAGCGAGCATCGTTGAGCTGATTTGGTATATCGCTCCCTTTACCGAAGTGCATTTCATCGGGGGGCTGACCCTCCGTCACCAAGAAGGGGATTCCATCAAAGGTTTCTTAAGCGTCATCACCACGGGACGCAATGCGAACGGAAATGTGGTCATCGACGCAGGGAACAAGTTTCAAGCCGAGCTCGGACTGGGCCAAGACCAACAGGCAACGTTCTTGCCCGACGAGGTAAAAACCGAGCTCGATGTCGGGGGTAGCACCGGCAAAGTCAATTTCGAGTTCGTTTCTACCTCAGGCTGGGGCCAGGACTCGTTGCCAACCCTTTACACAAAATGGGACTCGAAAATCGAAACCAAGGAGCTCAAAAGAGCTGCCGAATCGATCGATGCAGAAACAGGGATCGAAGATCACACGCAACTATCTGGAGAAGCGACACGCGAAGGAGCGTTTCTAAACTTCGAGTCCGAATCCTATAAAAGCAATGTGATACTTACAAAGTATTTTCCTGACTCGCAATCGATCCAAGGCGGAGTTGCTTTCGATACCGTGGAAATGAACAACCAAGATTCATGGAGTTTCTTGAGCCTTGGAGGAGGTCAAATCAAGACATCCGGAGGGCAAGACGACCAAGTCGTTGCCACAGGGGGCAGTTCCGCGACAGCCACCGAGACCCTCACTTACTCCGCCACTGCGACGCGCAATCTAGAATCGATCCATCCAGCCTGGGACTATCTTGCCAAGGAATCTCGAAATGCGACCTATAGCAAACAGATCGTCAGCACGGCGGCTTTCGATCCGAATGATCCCGATGCGGAGGATCCTGCCCCCGTAATCACAGGGGATGATCGGGTGATCGTCACAGGCACCCAGTGGTACCTTCGTGTTCGGAAGATACCTGCAGGTCCAGGACCACAAGGCGTCTCGGGCGAATACGAGGAAAGTGTCTTTGACTTAGCAAGTGGATGGCATGGATCTTGGAGGCGATCCAATCAATGCAGGTCAATGGATTACGTCTTATGAAGACAACTGGGATCCACGCAACGTCTATGAAGCCCAGTTGGATGGTATTCCTCTGCCTCCAGAAAGAATCCCTGGCATCGATTCCCACTTGTATGTCCTCCCCGAAGGATACAAAGCCCCAACGTCAAACACCAGTGGACGGAGTTGGTTGGAGTGGATCGCTGGTCGAAAAGGGGATGCGTTCGACCAAGAGTGTACATTTTTATATGGATTCTATGACAATCTTAATTGGTTAAACAAACCTCTTCGCCAACATATTTTGTCAACATTATCCGCACCAGATATAACGGATTATGAGGGCAACGTCTATTGCGCTGGGGGTGTCTCTACGATATTGGTTCCAATGCCACCAATATTTCAGGCTTTTAAGGCTATAAAAGCCTTACCGCTACTCAATGAATTCGATGATCTCGGTCAATGCGCGAACTGGCTTACTCGATTCATCCACGGTACATGCTTCATCGCAGGAACCCTCGTCACAGTATCGAATCTCCCGGGTCAATCAACCTCATCAGATTCACTTTGGTCTAATCCAAGCTGGCTCGACGAGCCATCCCAGGAAACACCATGGCTTGCATCCGAGCGCTACGCAACGGTAGCGACGCGCACGGAGCTTCAGATTCCCATCGAATCGGTGCCAATTGGATCCCGCGTTCCGACCAAGAACCCTAACCGCTGGGAGGTTGACCCGGAGCCTGAGCCAGAACAAGCCACTTGGGCCAAGCTGTCGATCACCGCAGAGGGAAGCGACGGCGGCATTGTCGACGCCGAGATCATTCGGCCGCGCTCGTGGATTCTACGTAACGGCATCTGCGCAGGCCGAATGCTACCGTTCAATCTTCCAGAACTCGAAGTCTCCGGTTTAGCCTTAGTGACTGCCATCGACGACTGTCCTCCGATCGCAGATGGCGAAGGCTCAGTCGTTACCGCACGGTTTGTCACCCGCGAAGTCCACGTCGTGGCCAGCGTGGATGTGCTAGGTGCTGACGGCTCTGTCGAAACGATCACTGGGACTACCATCCACCCCGTGTGGTCTGTCGATCGCCAGGAATGGGTGCCACTAGCTGAGCTAGTCGATGGCGAGAGGCTTCAAGGTCTCGATGGACTTGCGGTCGTTTTGGGCGTCTCCCTATCGCGAGTCTCGCAGCCGGTCTACAATATCGAAGTCCACGGCGAGCACGTCTACCAAGTCGGCGAGCTGGGATTGGTAGTGCATAATAACGAAGTCTGTACGCTAGCAGGCCGGAAGTTAACTGAACATGCGAAAGAGTCTTTGGTTCGGCACGGCTTTAGTCCGCCATTTGACGATGTCGACAAAGTTATCGACGGCGCAAAATGGCTTGTTAAGCAGTCCGACGGAGGGGCAGTAAGTATCGTTAAACAAAAAGGGCGTGGCAAGTTGTACTCGATTGTAGTTGAAGGTA
>Ga0315904_10000251_pt1 | contig 88225 bp, 78 predicted proteins | sample LakEriMetagenome_6_FD_203529 | JGI IMG/M metagenome (GOLD analysis project Ga0315904, IMG submission 203529) | Freshwater fungal communities from buoy surface, Lake Erie, Ohio, United States - Buoy 12 MA120 | ecosystem: Environmental > Aquatic > Freshwater > Lake | place: USA: Lake Erie, Ohio...
GCAAAGCAAGCATGACTTGGCGTATTTATTCGCGCACCGCTAATCTTTTCTCCTCCCGGCCGCCTCCATGGCGGCTTTTTCATAGCAGCAGGTCGGCGGCAAAATACCAATTTTTCGAGGTGCCCATAATGTTTGCCCACAAATCAAGCGCGATCGCCATCTTCTTACAGAAACGCTTGACGGCTTGGCCTTAGGGACCCCTTGCGAGCGGTGGCATTTTGACGATGATCCCATCCTCCACCGCTGAGACTTTCATCTCTGATGAAGACCTATGGGATGGAGCCGGCGCAACCGACCGTGACGCGACGAGCGATCCATTCAGCGGACCCCTCTCAGCCACTGTCCAGCCACCAAAGCAACTCGGGCTCAAGTGGATTGCGGCCTATCCGAGGAACAAGATCGACGTTGATGACGCCAGCTTCCATGCATTGAGCAGCATGGATGCCCCTCCGTTTATTCATTGGCCGGACCCTCCTGATCACCCGATCCAATTGGGGCCTTGGACGGCAAGATCTATTCGAGCATGGACACCATAGGAGTCCGTTTCAATCAAAAACTTTTCATGCGAAACCCATTTATCCATCGATCCAGGACCCTGGAATCCCTCTTTCTCCTTCACTAGATTGGACATCAGCCGCTTTGGTTTCGCATACGACAAACCTCACCATTTCACCCCTCCGCATGTGCCTGGTCCCCCACCTCTCATCGGTTGCGCGGCCGTCTTTGGCTGGAGCCGCCGTCCGAGCCGCCGCTTAAAAACAGGCACGGACCACCCATAGATGGGAAGAGGAGGCTCCCTCTCCAAAGGCCCCCTGGGGAGGGCGTTCTCTCTTTGGAGAGGATGGCTGTCTGAGCGGTCCAAACAGCCCGTTTCTCCCTCAAAACAGTCGCGCCGCCTGTTGGCCCCGCTCGGCACGCCAGAGCCGCCAGCGCACTTCCATGTCTTGGGGGGCGTACACCACGATGGGCAGGAGTGGGTTCACGGGCACCAGGGGCGCCGGGCCGCTCAGCCCCACAAACTCCCGCCGCGGCGCCTGGCCGGGGCACGCCATGCGGGTGGACACCATCACCTTCCCACCCTTCACCCGATAGATGGGGTACCCCCACCCCGGCACGCTGTCCTCCTCCAGCGAACCCTGCAACAGGTGCTTGTTGCAATCCACCATCACGGTGCGGCCCACCATCAGCTCCACCCGCTGATCGGCGGCGGCGGGCGCGGCGGGCACGGAGATGAGCCAGCGCCTCTCCCCCGGGGCGGCGGGAGGGTACGGCCGAAGATCGGGGGGCTGGGCCCAACCCGCCGGAGCGGTCCCCGCCGCGCTGAGCAGCCCCATCACCAGGGCCAAGCTCACCCCGCGGCGGGGTCGGCCGGAACTGGGGGTGGCGGTGACATCCCTAGCCATCACAAAGGAGCAGCTGACGAATCCTCGGCATTCTGTCTGTAGGGTGTGCCCAGCCACTTGCCATGGGGTGCGCGCCAGCCCCAGCCCACCCATCCCTCCCCAACCCGTCGCGGTCGCCCTCCTCTCCGGCGGCTTGGATTCGGCCACCGCCACCGCCCTCGCCCTGGAGGCCGGCTATCGGGTGATCGGCCTGTCGTTCGACTACGGGCAACGTCACCGCCGCGAGCTGGAGGCCGCGGAACGGTTGGCACACCACTTCGGGTTGAGCGAGCATTTGCGGGTGTCGGTCAACCTGGCGGCCTGGGGGGGCTCCTCCCTCACCGACCAGGCCCAACCCCTCCCCAGTGAGGGGGTGCGGGCCAACCGCATTCCCTCCACTTACGTGCCTGGACGCAACACCGTCTTCATCGCCCTGGCCCTCAGCCTGGCGGAAGCCCGGGGGGCCGGGCGCATCGTGCTGGGGGTCAACGCCGTGGATTACTCCGGCTACCCCGATTGCCGACCCGACTACCTGGAGGCCTTCCAACATCTGGCCGATCTGGCCACCCGCGCGGGCCGGGAAGGCCAAGGCCCCCGGCTTTGGGCCCCCCTGGTGCACTGGGACAAGCCCACCATCGCCCGAGAAGCCCTGCGGCTGGGCGTCCCCATCGCCGACACCTGGAGTTGCTATGCCGGCGGCGAGCGACCCTGCGGGGTGTGCGACAGCTGCCGGATCCGCGACGGTGCCCTTCGCGAGGTCGGCCTCATCCCTTGAAACGTTCCTTGCCTTGGCAGGAGCCCTGGGCCCTGACGCGATGGCTGGCCCACCACCTGGGCAGCCAGGGTCTGGTGTTGCTGGAGGGCGATGACAGCGCCCTGAGCCGGTCCGCCGTCCTTGGGGTGGATCCCCTGGAGGTGATCGCGTGCCGAGGCGTGCCTGGCGGGTTGGAGGCGAGCGATCCCTTTGACAGCCTGGCCGCCATGGCCAGCGGTGGAGGGTCGTGGCTGGGCTGGCTGGCGTATGAGGCGGGGGCCTGGGTGGAACCTGGCCCCCACTGGCCCGAACCCGACATGGCCGTGCTCTGGGCGGCCCGCCATGATCCCCTGGTGCGGTTTGATCGACAGAAGCGGCTGTGCTGGCTGGAGGGCGACGATCCCCAGCGCCTCGCCGCCATGGAGGCCCTCATCCTTGCCCTGGCCACCAGCGGCCCGCCCCCCGAACCCCGCTGGCCTGGCCTCCCCACCAGCCAGTGGCACTGGCACACCACCAGCGAGGGGTATGAGGAAGGGGTGCGCCAGCTGCGGCGATGGATCGCCAGCGGCGATCTGTTCCAGGCCAATCTCACCCTCTGCCTCGGCTGCGAGCTCCCGACGCCCCCCGACCCGCTGGCGATCCATTCCCGGCTGCGCCAGCGGTGCCCGGCGCCCTTCTCCGGGCTGGCGGTGGGCGATGGCGAAGCGGTGATCTCCGCTTCCCCAGAACGCTTCTTGCGGCTGGATTCCGGCGGGGTGGTGCAGACCAGGCCCATCAAGGGCACCCGTCCCCGGGGCGCCACCCCCGAAGCGGACGCGGCCGCCGCCGCCGCCTTGGTCTGCGACCCCAAGGACCGGGCGGAAAACGTGATGATCGTGGATCTCCTCCGCAACGACCTGGGACGCGTTTGCGCCCCAGGCAGCATCCAGGTGCCCCAGCTGGTGGGCCTGGAAAGCTACGCCCAAGTGCATCACCTCACCTCGGTGGTGGAGGGCCGGCTGCGACCGGAGGCCACCGTGGTGGATCTTTTGCGGGCTTGCTGGCCGGGGGGCTCCATCAGTGGGGCCCCGAAGGTGCGGGCCTGCCAACGCCTGCATGCCCTCGAACCGGTGCCGCGGGGTCCCTACTGCGGCTCCCTGTTTCACCTCGGAGCCGATGGGCGGTTTGACAGCAACATCCTCATCCGCAGTGTGATGGCGCGCGGACACCGGCTGCGGGTGCACGCGGGCGGCGGCATCGTGGCGGATTCCAACCCCGCCGCCGAGGCGGCGGAAATGGGATGGAAACTGTTGCCCCTATTGGAGGCCCTGGCGTGAGGGCGTGCCTGGCCTGGATCGGCAACCCTGGAGCCTCCGGAGAGGAGCCCAGGGGCCAGTGGGGGCAGCCCAGTGAGCTGAGCGTGCCGCTTGACGATCGGGGGCTGTCGCTGGCCGATGGTCTCTTTGAGACCTTGCTGGTGGCCAGGGGACGACCCTGGCTGCTGGCGGAGCATCTGCGCCGCTGGCGTCAGGGGGCAAATCTGCTCGGTCTGCCTGATCCCCCGAAGGAAGACCTGTTGGCACCGCTCATCGGGGAGGCGATCCGGCGTGGCGGGTTCCGATCGGGCGCCCTGCGCCTCACCTGGAGCCGGGGCGGCGGCGGCAGGGGCCTTGATCTGCCCGAGCCGTCCGAGCCCCCCCTTCATCCCCGCTTCTGGCTGCGGCTCTCGCCCTGGCGGCCCACCTTCGCCGCCGCGCGGGTGATGGTGAGCCCGTCAGAACGGCGCCACCCCGCCAGCCTGACCAGCCGCTGCAAGACCCTGGCCTATGGCTGGGCCGTGCAGGCCCGCCGACAGGCCCGCGCCGCCGGAGCCGACGATGCCCTGGTGCTGAACACCAGCGGCGAACTGTGCTGTGGCACCACGGCCAACCTCCTGCTGCGGGTCGGCGGGGTGTGGTTCACCCCACCCACCGCCAGCGGCTGCCTGCCAGGGGTGATGCGGGCACGGGCCCTGGCGCTCGACCTGGCCCGGGAGGCGCCCCTGGTTCCCGAGTGTCTGGAGCGGGCGGAGGCGGGTCTGCTGCTCAACAGCCTGGATTGCCGGCCGCTGAACCTGCGGGAAGGCCCCCATCCGGAGGAGGCCATGAACGAGGCCAGGCACTTCTGGCGGCGCTGCGTGGGGCTGGCGCCTTAGAGGCACCCCTGGGCGGAGATGCGATAAGTGAAGCCCGTGGCGGCCATGTCGCTGGAGCGACCCACTTTGAAATTCACCTGGGCCACGGATTTGCCTGGCACCGCCGGGATGTCCCAGTGCCGGCCCGTGCCCAGCTGGGGGGCAAGGTTTTCATCCACCACCCGCAGGGTGGAGCCATCCGTGAACTTCAGGTAGGCCTGGATGGGATAGGTGGCGGAGACGGAGGAATCGGCCGTGAAGAAGAGCTTGTAAAAGCGATAGGGACGGGTGACAAAGAAATCCGTGTTCCAGTTCGGCCGGCCGAGAGGATTCCCGGGGCTGATGGTCTTGGCGACGATGTTATTGACGCCATCGCCGCCCACCGGGGAGAGAAACTGACACGTCTGGGCCAGGCCCCCCTGGGGAAGCGACAACCCCACGGCGCTGGCCAGGCCAACACCCAGACCCAGGGCGACAGAGAGAACAGGCTTGGGAAGGGATGCCATGGGAGCGATCGCCTGACAACTGGTTGAACATCTAGCAAGGCCGCTCCCCCTGGAACGAGGGGTCCTAGGGTCGCCGGGGAGCGATCCACAAGGTTTCATGCGCACCGCCAGCCAGAGCCGCTTGCCCACCGTTCATCCAAGCCGGTGGGTAGGGGCTCGGACGGGTCCGCTGGCCTTGGCGCTCGGTGTGACCCTGGGGGGCTGTCACCTGGCGGCCACTGAGACGCCTCAAGCCAAAGCCAAGCCTGGCGATGTGTTGGTGCGTGCCGGAGACATCGCCGTGACATTGGTGAAACCCTTTCGACAAGGGGAGCCCAATGGCCTATTTGATGGTGTCGTCAGCGTGGGGTCGCCGGCCAGCGGACAAACCTCACTCATGGAAATCAACGCCATCTGCTCCCTTGCCGGGGAACCTGGCTGGCCAAGTTACGACAATCTGTACGGTCGTGCCCTCACCCGTGCCGAGGATGCAAAAGGCCGATCCGGTGACACGCAGTGGCAGGTTTTGTTCAATTTTTCTGGACAGCCTGATGTGCGCATGGGGCAAAAACCTGGTCCTTGGGTTGATCGACTGCGCGAAAATCTTTGTCGGCAGGGCGACTTTGACGACCGACCGAATAAGTCCTCTTCCAAAGCGAAGGGAGGCAAGATTTGATCGGGTAGCAAGGGCTACACATTCACGCCATGGGGTTGGCCTTTGATCTCTCCTTGTCACCGCAATGGCGCCCATGCCAAAGACGCTTTTCAAGGTTGATCTCACCAAGCCAATGGATCAACAGGAGATGCCGGGCCACAACCGCTGGCATCCAGACATTCCAGCCGTGGCATCCGTCAACCCTGGTGATGTGTTCCGTATCGAATGCAAAGATTGGACGGACGGTCAAATCAAAAATAATGACGACCCCTCAGACATTGCCACTGTCAATCTTGAGGTCGTTCATGTTCTCAGTGGTCCAATCTGGGTGAACGGTGCTCAGCCTGGCGACATTCTGGTGGTCGACCTCCTGGATGTTGGGGCCCTGCAAGGGGATGAGTGGGGATTTACCGGCATTTTCGCCAAGGAAAATGGTGGTGGCTTCCTGACCGACCACTTTCCCAAGGCCGCGAAAGCCATCTGGGATCTGGAGGGGATTTACACCTCGTCCCGCCACATTCCAGGTGTTCGCTTCGCCGGGATCACCCATCCAGGGCTGATTGGTTGCGCCCCTTCTCACGACCTTCTACGTGAATGGAACCGGCGCGAGACCGAACTCGTGCAAACAGCACCCGATCGTCGTACCTATGGGGCAGGGCTGTCCGGCAGCGAACCCGTCCTTGCCGCCTTGCCGAACCCCAACAGCGCCATCCTCGGCACCCTACCAAGCTCAGAGTTTGAGCGAGTGGCAAATGAGGCTGCGCGCACGGTGCCACCACGGGAGCACGGTGGTAACTGTGACATCAAAAATCTCACCAAAGGCACCCGGATTTACTTCCCCGTCTACGTTGAGGGTGCGAAGCTGTCCATGGGAGACATTCATTTCTCCCAGGGAGATGGTGAAATTTCCTTCTGCGGTGCGATCGAAATGTCTGGCTACATCGATCTGCACGTTGACATCATCAAAGGCGGAGTGGCGAAGTACGGAATGGTCAACCCAATGTTTAAGACCAGCCCCATTGAACCTCAGTTCAAGGATTACTTGGTTTTTGAAGGGATTTCCGTCGACGAATTTGAAGGCAAGCAGTACTACATGGATGTGCACATCGCCTATCGGCGGGCCTGCCTGAATGCGATCGAATACTTGAAGCGGTTTGGCTTCACTGGCGAACAGGCCTACTTGCTGCTCAGTTGTGCTCCCGTCGAAGGACGCATCAGTGGCATTGTGGACATCCCTAACGCTTGTGCGACCTTGGCGATCCCCACGGGGATCTTCAATCAAGACATTCTGCCCACTTAAGCGACCCAACCAACGAAAACGTTGGTTGGGCTTTTCGTGGATTAAATGAGTGATTCCCGGGGCTGGCTACGCTGGCCCCATTCCTTTTTCATCCAGCAAATGCCTGTTTACGAATTCAGCTGCGACAACGGTTGCGACAATTACGAGGTTTGGCGGTCAATTGATCAGCGGACGGCCGACACCGAATGCCCTGGCTGCGGCTTCAAAGGACAGCGGGTTTTTTCGCCACCCATGATGCTTTGTGGTCCCCTTCGCCTGAAAGTGGAAAGCCGCGAACCTAAGCTTGTGCGAAAATTCACAGAGGAGTCAGCAAAACCCAGGCTGAAAGATGTCAACGGTGCCCGACCCTGGATGCTCAATCGCGGTTGCTAAAGAACATCGCAGCTAAGGAAAGGTTCTCGGAACGAACTCTGTCATCGGGGGTGAAACTCTGGCTGGAATCAACCTCAAGACAAAAAGCTTCACCCCAAGAAATCCAGCGCTTGACACGAAGAGATCCACCGCTTCAACTATCGAAGAAGCAGGCCGAGAAAGAATAAATGCTCATGACTGGATTTAATACACAGCTGCCAGCCAACGACCAACCATCAAACGGTAAGGAATTCGGAAACGATTTCATCTGATAACGTTGAAATTGGCCCGCTTGCCACAATCCCACCACGCTGCATGGCGTAGTAAAAGCTGGCTTGCTTGACAAAATGCAAGTGCTGTTCAACAAGCAAGACGCTGATGCCAGTTTCTTTCATGATGCGCTGAACGGCGCGCTCAATATCAAGAATAATGGAAGGCTGAATCCCCTCCGTTGGTTCATCCAAGAGCAGGAGCTTGGGCTTTCCTAACATGGCTCGCGCGATGGCCAGCTGTTGCTGTTGACCTCCAGAAAGATCTCCACCTTTGCGACTTAAAAACTGTTCAAGGATAGGAAACAAATCAAACACAATGGGATCAATATGACGGTTCTTGCCAATACCTCCTTCCAGGGCTTCCATGCCAAGCAGTAAGTTCTCTTTCACAGTGAGCTGGGGGATGATGTCTCGACCCTGAGAGACATAGCCAATCCCGGCCCATGCGCGCTGATAGGGAGGTTGCTGCCTCAATAATGTTCCCTCGAAATCAACGGTGCCACTCTTCTGTTGCAAGAGGCCAATAATGGTCTTGAGAAAAGTTGTTTTTCCGACGCCATTACGACCAATCAAACAGACCATCTCCCCTTCAGGAATATGAAGATCGACATTGCGCAAAACATGACTCTCGCCGTAATACACATTCAGATCAGAGACCTTGAGCACGTTCTTGCGAGCCGTGGGGGCCAAAGGCGGTACAACTTGTGTCATGGGAGAAAAGTGGTGGAATGTGAGGAAGTTCAGTCTTGAGATTGACCAAGGTAAACCTCAATCACCTTGGGGTCATTCTTTACCGTCTCCAGATACCCTTCTGTCAAAACGCTGCCTTGATGCAAAACCGTGACAGGAGCATTCAGCTCACGGATGAATTCCATGTCATGCTCAATCACCACCACCGTATGGTCACCGGCCAGAGACTTGATCAAGTCAGCCGTTCGGCTCGTCTCCTCATCGGTGAGCCCAGCGACAGGCTCATCTAGCAATAGGAGCTGTGGGGATTGGGCCACCACCATGGCAATGGCCAACCACTGTTTCTGACCATGGGAGAGAGAACCGGCCTGTCGACGCGCATAAGGAGCCAAACCCACATATCCCAGGAGGCGCTGCACTTCGTCTTTGACAGCCTTGGGAAGGCTGTCGCGAACGAGTCCAAGAGGATTCTTCATCGGTGCCGCCGCCAGCTCAAGGTTGCGCACAACACTGAGCTGATCAAACACGCGTGGGGTCTGGAACTTCCTGCCAATGCCTAGGCGGGAGATTTTTTGTTCCGAGAGTCCTTTGATGTTTTGTCCCTTGAACGAAACCGATCCCTTGGTTGGACTCACCTTGCCAGTGATCACATCAAGAAAAGTGGTCTTTCCAGCCCCATTGGGTCCGATGATCGACCTAAGTTCACCAGGCAACAGACGAATCGATAGATCTGTGAGGGCATAAAAGCCATCAAAACTGACGCTGACGTCACGAATATCAAGTAGAGGGGGAGTAGCCATAGCAGGAGTGGATAGGATTTGCGAAATGGGAATTCAAGGTTTGCTACCCGTAGGCGAAGAGATCTCCTCAAGCAAGGCTGTGTCCTGATCCAATTGGGGATAGGTGGCTGTTTGCTTGGCGATACCGAACGCCGCGAGCAGGCGCGCAAAACCACCATTCCTGAACCACCCATAAATTCCATCTGGCATTAAAACAACAACAAAGATGAATAGAGCACCCTGAACAAATAACCACATCTCCGGCAGGGCCTCACTAACCAGACTACGAAGATAGTTGACAAGGACAGCTCCAATAATCGGACCAACCAACGTTCCACGCCCCCCGACGGCGACCCAAATCACCATCTCAATCGACATGGCAATGGTCATGAATTGCGGTGAGACAATACCTGATTGGACGGTATAAAGAGCTCCTGACAAACCGCATAAAGCTCCCGCGACGATAAAAACGATTGTTTTGAAGGGGACTGGATTATAGCCAGTAAAACGAAGACGCATTTCATCATCTCGAATCGCCACCAGGGCATCGCCAAAACGCCCGCTTGTGAAATAGCGACAGATGAGGAAGGCGATGGGCAACATGATGACCGTTAGTCGATAAAGCCATAGCTGAATATCCGGGGAGCCGACCAATTGGCCAAACAACTCAGTCGTACTTGTTTTTAAACCGTTTGTTCCATTGATGAGCTTCTGCTGCCCGTTGAAAAAGTGATAAAACACCATCAGAGCAGCCTGGGTGATGATCGAAAAGTAAACACCCTTGATCCGATTTCTAAAAATAAGATAACCAACCAAGCCAGCAATGATGGCAGGTATCAGCCAAAGAGCAATCAGAGTGAAAGTTGGCGACCAGAATGGCTGCCAAAAGAACGGCAACTGATCAACACCATAATTTTCAAAGAATTTAGGGATGCCATTGCCTCCAGCCTCACTTTTCGTGTTGAGCATGAGGTACATCGCCACAGAGTAGCCCCCAATGGCAAAGAAGATTCCTTGCCCCAGGCTGAGGAGACCGGTGTAACCCCAAATCAGATCGATCGCCAACGCCGTAATGGCAAGAGCAAAATATCGGCCGAACAAATTTAAACGAAAATCATCAAGAATCACTGGCAAGACAAACAAGGCTATCGCCAGGAGAATCCATGGAAGGAGGGAACGGAGAAGTTTCAAGGCCGTGTCTCAGGAATGGGAGAGTGAAGAAAGGGTGGAAAAATGTTCCTGCGGAGGGTGAATTAGTTTTCAACAGACCTTCCTTTCTGAGGAAACATCCCATTGGGCTTAAACTGTAGGAAGGCGATGATGAACATAAAAACAAGCACCAATGACATGCTTGTCGTCGCGAAGAATTCCACAAATGCCTTCAATGTTCCCGAGAGATTGGGGAACATAATCAACAGAGACCCCGAACCAATCACGGATTGCAGGATCCCGAGGATAAAGGAGGCCAACACTGTGCCAAGAAGATTGCCCACCCCTCCCAAGACAATCACCATAAAACAGGAAACGATATAAGAAGCACCAAGATTGGGGCCCACAGATCCCAGCAAAGTAATGGCGGAACCAGCCACTCCAGCTAGTCCTGACCCAAGGGCAAAGGTGATGCAATCAACCCGATCAGTAGGGATTCCCAAACAATTGCTCATTTGGCGATTCTGGGTCACAGCTCTCATTCGCAAACCCCAAACGCTTTTGTTGAGAAACCAAAAGGTGGCCAAAATCAATACCGCCGAGAGCAAAATGATGAAAATTCGGATCCCTGGCAACTCAATTCCCGCAATCTTTCCCCAACTACCCTGGAGCCACTTCGGTGCTGTGACGTCGATGTTGCGAGGTCCAAACCATGCCTGGTAGAGGGGACGTATGCCAGAAAGCCACACGGCCATGGCGATGCCAAGCAAAGCCGATCCAATCCAGCTCAAACCATTGATATAAGGGAGAAAGGGTTTCTCTTGAAAGCGATTCTTCAGCAGCCTGCTCGCCAACCAGCCGATGGCAATGGCGGCCAAAATTCCAAGGAGCATGCCCGTGGAGACACTGCGCACCAGCTGAATCAAAAGTAGGCTGACCCCCCAAGTGGCAAGTAGGGTTTCCAGGGGTCGCCCATACAATTGGCGGATCAGGGTACGCTCAAGCAAAGCCCCCACAAGGGCCGTCACCAGAAAGGACGCGACCAGGGCAATTGGAAAATAAAGCTCAAAAAGAAGTCCACCCATCGGCTTGAAGATGCTTTGGATGACAAACGTCACATAAGCACCCAGCATCAAAAATTCGCCATGGGCAAGATTGATCACACCCATCAACCCAAACACGATGGCCAAGCCAGTGGCCGCAAGAAGCAGGACCGATCCGATGCTCAGACCATCGAGGAGCTGTGAGAAAAAAAGCTCCATCAAAAAACTCGTCAGGGGGATTTAAAATTAAAGAGAAAATTCTTATTTCCTTGAGATCGATTGTCGCGTGAGAGAGTTCAAAAAAAGGTGGCTCCATTCCTGGAACCACCAAGAACTTTTCTCCACCGTTTACATCCGGAACTTACCCGCATCAGGACGATCTAAAGTCCAGTCACAGGTGTAGCCCTTGGTTTCGGGTACAAATTGGTTCCAAGGGATGGGAGCAACGGCGGTTTTGGAGTCATAGAGGATTTTGAATTGACCGGTCTGCTCCGCTTCACCAATTAACACGCGTTCCGACGTGTGATGGTTGGGGAACATCTTGATCTCACCCTGTGGAGCGGCAAATGAGATGCCGATCATGTTTTTGCGAACCTTATCGAGATCCTCGAATGTGCCGGCCTTCTCAACCGCGTTCTTCCAAAGATAAACCATGTTGTAGGCGGATTCGGCTGGGTCGCCAGTCACCCGATCCTTGCCGTACATCGCCTGGAAGTCCTCTGTGAACTTCTTCGAGGCCGGGGTGTCCAGGCTCATGAAGAAATTCCAGGCGGCATAGGTCCCATTCGTGTACTCAGGACCGATCTGGCGAATTTCCTCCTCGGCGATCGAGAAGGACATGATCGGATATTTCTTGGGATCAATACCAGCGGCCTTGAATTGCTTAAACAGAGCAACATTGGAATCACCATTCAGCGTATTGATGATGATGCCGCCATTGGGATAAACCTTCTTGATCTTGGCAATGATCGGTGCAACCTCAGTGTTGCCGAGGGGGATGTAGTCCTCGCCAACAGTCTCGCCACCGCGCGCCTTCATCTGCTCTTTGATGATGGTGTTAGCGGTGCGTGGATAGACGTAGTCGGAACCGACGAGATAAACCTTCTTGCCAAACTTGGGCCCAAACTCCTTGAGAAGCCAATCCACGGCTGGCTCCGCCTGTTGATTGGGGACAGCTCCAGTGTAGAAGATGTTCCGCGAACACTCCTGACCCTCATATTGAATGGGATAGAACAGGATGTGATTCTTGGCCTCGAAGACGGGGAGCATGGCCTTGCGGCTGGCGGAGGTCCAGCCGCCAAACACCACAGCAACCTTATCTGACTCGATCAGCTTTTGAGACTTCTCAGCAAAGGTGGGCCAATCCGAGGCACCATCTTCGGAAATGGCGGTGATTTTATAGCTTTTGCCTCCCACCTTCACCCCACCGGCATCGTTGATCTCCTTGATCGCCATCTCCTCAACCTCCTTGAGGGTGGTTTCGGAGATGGCCATTGTTCCACTCAACGAATGGAGGATGCCAACTTTGACCTCACCATCAAATTGACCGCCACCACCGCCGCCAGCACAGGCAGCAAGGGAGAGTGTCATTCCAAGTGCGGAAACACCACCAACCCACCGTCGTGCGGAGGAGTGTTGTGCCAAAGGCTTCATGTAAGGCTCCAAAATGAAGAGAGTGTCAAGGCCCCGAAGAGGACCTGTGCACAAAAACCCAAGATCGGGCTTGACGCGAAAAGTATCGAGCCGCCCGATGATTTCCCGGTAACAACAGTCACTTTTTGGCGATCTGTTTGCCCTTTCTCAGCATTTGCAAACCGTTTCCATCTCCAGGTGTCATGTCAACCGGTCCGCTGCGGGACTGTCGGAACCCATCCCGGCTTGGGGGGGAAGGTGCTGGAGCAGGAAGGCTTCCACCGCGTCCAACCCCTTCCCACGCCTCAAATCCGTGAAGCACCAGGGCCGGCCGGCTCGCATGCGAGCCGTGTCCCGTTCCATCACCTCCAGGGAGGCCCCCACCAGGGGGGCCAGGTCGATCTTGTTGATCACCAACAGATCGCTGCGGGTGATGCCCGGCCCACCTTTGCGGGGAATCTTGTCTCCCGCCGCGACGTCGATCACGTACACGCACAGATCCACCAGCTCCGGGCTGAAGCTGGCGGCCAGGTTGTCGCCCCCGCTCTCCACTAGCACCAGATCGAGATCAGGAAAGGCCGCTTCCAACTCGGCCACGGCGGCCCTGTTGATGGAGCAATCCTCCCGGATGGCGGTGTGGGGGCAGCCACCGGTTTCCACCCCCCGGATCCGTTCGGGAGGCAGGGCCCCGGCCCGGGTGAGGAACTGGGCGTCCTCCTGGGTGTAGATGTCGTTGGTCACCACCGCCAGTCCCAGGCGGTCGCGCAAACGGTGGCAGAGGGCTTCCACCAAGGCGGTCTTGCCCGATCCCACGGGGCCGGCGACGCCCACCCGCAGTCGACTCGAAGCCATCAGCCGCGCTCCTTCGGAAAGGTGTCTGACCCAGGTTTACTTGGCCGCCGCCGCGAGGCCCATGGGGCGAGCCCTCAGCTGCGAAACAGCCTCGAGTACAGCTCCCCATGTCGCAGCTGGGCCAAGGAGGCGCCAACGCCGCCCGTCCAACGGGGATGGTCACCCTCCCGCAGCAACGCGGCCGCCCTGGCGGCGATCCTTGGAGCCAACGCGAGCTGCAGCCGCTGGGCTTCCGTGGGGCCCAGGGGCACGAGCCGCACGGCCGCGCTCAGCTGGTTGGCCACCCAGCTGTAGAGGTAGGCCTCCATCCCCTCCAGGGGACTGATCGCCAACACCACCAGGGCCCAGGCCCAGGCCGCCGGCCAGCCCAGCGCCACGGGGTGCTCCCCTGGCGGTTCGGAGGGGAGGGGCCAGCCCAGATCAGCCAGGAGCCCCCGCAGGGAGCCACCCATCTGCCGTTGCTGGGCCCTCGCCTCCGGTGCCTCCCGCAGCGCCATCAACCAGCCATCCCGTTCGATCACCCGCTCCCACCCCCGCAGGCGCTCCTCAGACGAGGCGCCCTGGCGCCAGGCCGTCAGGGCCGCCATCAGCTCGGGCAACGCGGCGGCCTCCAGGGCCAACACCCCCCTTTCGAGCTCGGCGCCGATCCAGTCGACGACCTCGCCCCCCCCCTGGAGGCGCCCCGACTGGCTGAGCGCCTCCAAACCTTCCGAGTAGCTGAACGCGCCCACGGGCAGGGCCGGAGAAACCAGTTGGAGAAGCCGCAGGCGCTGGGCGGGGTCGGCGGGGGGGGGGGAGACCATGGGTGGCGGCGCCGCGAGCTAGGGATGGGTGTGGGCGTGGGGCGCCGCCCCGTAGGCGCCAGGCTCGGGCAGGAAGGGCTCCACCACACGCCTCACCTCCAAGCCCCGATGAAGGAGGAGCCGCTCCAGCACGGGATCCACCAGGAGCCGGAGCTGGTCGGATCGGACCTCCAGAGGCACATGGCGGTTGCCCAGGTGGTAGGCCGCCCGCAGCAGCTCCAAGGGCCGCTCCGAGCCCACCACGAGAAGCTCTTCCGCCGCCGGCACCACGCGCACCAGAGCCACCCCGTCCTCCTGGGCCAGCCACTCGCCGGGATCCAAGGCCTCTCCCCGGGGCAACTGCAGCAGCAAATCGCGCCCGCAATCGCTCCGGCGATGGCCCCGCAGACGCCCGCGCTCCTCGGCGGAAAGCGACAGCACAAAGGTGTGGGGAGCGATCCGGGACGGCGGAGCCACACCAAGGCGCCGGCTGAGCGGCAGGGGGGGGGACGCGGAAGTCACTCGGGCACAGTGGCCGTGTCGGCCTCTCCAGTCTGCTCCGAAGCGTGGTCTCCTCCCCTTCCCCAGCCCCCACCCCCTGGCGGGGCAAGGCCTGGATCCACTTCCACACCCGCGGGGAGCGCACCCAGTTCCAGGGAGGGACCGAGGCCCCGCTGAAGCTGACGCGGGCCTCCCACCTGGCCGACGGACGCTGCGAGCTGCCGCTGCTGCACACCGCTGGTGGCCTGGTGGGAGGGGATCACCTTGACGTGGAGGTGCGTCTGGGGGAAGGGAGCCGCGCCCTGCTCACGAGCGTGGCCGCCCAGAAGGTGTATGGCTCCATCGGCCGCTCCCGTCGCCGCCCCGGGGGCACGTGGGCGCGGCAGAGCTTGAGCGTGCGGCTGGAGCCCGGAGCCGACCTGGAGTGGCTGCCGCAAGAGATCGTGCTCTACGCCAATGGGCTCTTCGAGCAGCGGACACGGGTGGAAATGGCCCCGGGGGCCAGCTGGCTGGGGGCGGAGGTGATCCGGCTGGGCCGCACCGCGGCTGGCGAGGATCTGGCCGCCGGCCGCTGGCGGTCCTCCCTCGAGATCGTTCGCGTGGATGGGGCGGGCCGCCCGCGCTGGGAGCTGGTGGACAGGATCGAACTGGCCGGCGACGCCCTCGACGCGCCCCATGGCATGGGGGGAGAGCCGGTGGTGGGGGCCCTGGCTTGGGCCGCGCCAGAGCCCCTGTCTCCCAGCCGCCAGACGGATCTTCTGGCGCGCTGCCGCCAGAGGCGGCGAAACCTGGAGGGAGAGATGGCCTGCGGAGCCCTGTCCCAAGGCCTGGTGGCTCGCTATCGGGGGCCGTCCAGCACCGCCGCGCGGTGGTGGTTCACCCGCGTCTGGGCCGAAATCCGGGCGGCCCGGGGCTTGGCGGCCCCGCTGCCTCCACGGGTGTGGCCATTCCAGGAGGATCCCCTGGCCTTGGATGGGGTGGCCTGCGAGAGTGGGCACGTTCGTGCTTCAGGCCCCATTCCGGCCACGGCAAGCCCCTAACGCCCCGGGAATGCATCTCACCCCCCAGGAAAAGGACAAACTCATGATCGTGACCGCCGCCCTTCTGGCGGAGCGACGGTTGGGAAGGGGATTGAAACTCAACCACCCAGAGGCGGTGGCCTGGCTCAGCTTCCAGGTGCTGGAGGGGGCCAGGGATGGGAAAACGGTGGCGGCGCTGATGGCGGAAGGCACCACGTGGCTCTCCCGCGACCAGGTGATGGACGGGGTCCCCGAGATGGTGAACGAGGTGCAGATTGAGGCCGTCTTTCCCGATGGCACGAAGCTCGTCACCCTGCACGACCCCATCCGTTAACCGCCATGCGTGATCTGATCCCCGGCGAACTCCTCAGTGAACCCGGCAGCCTTGAGCTCAACGCCGGCAGACCCGTCACCACTCTCACGGTGGCCAACACTGGCGACCGTCCGGTGCAGGTGGGGTCCCATTTCCACTTCCACGAAACCAACGGCGCCCTCCTGTTCGACCGCAAGCTCGCCTATGGCCTGCGACTCGACATTCCCGCCGGCACCGCCATCCGCTTTGAACCGGGCGACACCCGTGAGGTACGCCTTGTGCCCTACGGCGGAGATCGGCGGGTGTTCGGATTCACTGGCCAGATCAACGGCCCCCTCGACTGAACCCCCCATGGCCTACCGCATCGATCGCCGCGTCTACGCCGAAACCTATGGCCCCACCACGGGCGACAGACTGCGGCTGGCCGACACGGAGCTGATCCTGGAGGTGGAGAAGGATTTCACCGTCTACGGCGACGAGGTGAAGTTCGGCGGCGGCAAAGTGATCCGTGACGGCATGGGGCAGGCCCAAACCAGTCGGGCCGCGGGAGCGGTGGACACGGTGATCACCAACGCCGTGATTCTCGACTGGTGGGGCATCGTGAAGGCCGACATCGGCTTGCGGGATGGCCGGGTCGTGGCCATTGGCAAAGCGGGCAACCCCGACACCCAGGAGGGCGTGACCATCGTGGTGGGCCCCGGCACGGAGGCCATTGCCGGCGAAGGCCACATCGTCACGGCCGGATCGATCGACACCCACATTCACTTCATTTGCCCCCAGCAAGTGGAAACCGCCTTGGCCAGCGGCGTCACCACCCTCCTCGGAGGAGGCACCGGACCCGCCACCGGCACGAACGCCACCACCTGCACCCCCGGAAGTTTCCATCTGGCCCGCATGCTCCAGGCCGCCGAGGGGCTGCCGGTGAATCTGGGCTTTTTCGGCAAGGGCAACGCCAGCACCCCCGAAGCCTTGGAAGAGCAGGTGCGAGCTGGCGCCTGTGGTCTCAAGCTTCACGAAGACTGGGGCACCACACCCGCCGCCATCGACTGCTGCTTGAGCGTGGCCGACCGAATGGATGTGCAGGTGTGCATCCACACCGACACCCTCAACGAGGCGGGCTTCGTGGAGGACACCATCGGGGCCATCGGCGGTCGCACGATTCACACGTTCCACACCGAGGGGGCGGGGGGAGGCCACGCCCCAGACATCATCCGCATCTGCGGGGAAACCAACGTGCTGCCCAGCAGCACCAACCCCACCAGGCCCTACACCCGCAACACGTTGGAGGAACACCTCGACATGTTGATGGTGTGCCACCACCTGGATCCCAAGATCCCGGAAGACGTGGCCTTCGCGGAATCCCGCATCCGCCGCGAAACCATCGCCGCCGAAGACATCCTCCACGACTTGGGGGCCTTCTCCATCATCGCCAGCGATTCCCAGGCCATGGGCCGGGTGGGGGAGGTGATCCTGCGCACCTTCCAAACGGCTCACAAAATGAAGGTGCAGCGTGGCCCCCTGGCCGGCGACAGCGCGCGAAACGACAACACCCGCCTGAAGCGGTACATCGCCAAAACCACGATCAATCCAGCCATCGCCCATGGGCTCGACAGCCAGGTGGGTTCGGTGGAGGTGGGCAAGTTGGCGGATTTAGTGCTCTGGAAACCAGCGTTTTTCGGGGTGAAGCCCCAGCTGGTGCTCAAGGGGGGATCGATCGTGTGGGCGCAGATGGGGGATGCCAACGCCTCAATCCCCACCCCGGGTCCGGTCCACGGCCGGCCGATGTTCGCCGCCTTCGGAGCCGCCTTGGCGCCCAGCTGCCTCACGTTTGTGAGCCAGGCGGCCCTGGAGGAGGATGTGCCACGCCGGCTGGGGCTGCGTCGGCCCTGTGTGCCGGTGGCCCACACCCGGGGCATCGGCAAGCGGGAGATGCGCAACAACACGGCCCTGCCCAAAATGGAGGTCGACCCGCAAACCTACGAGGTGTTCGCGGACGGCGAACCGCTCACCTGCGAACCCGCCGAGGTGTTGCCGATGGCGCAGCGGTATTTCCTGCTTTGAAGGTTCCCGATCGGAGGCCTGAGGCGACCTCCCACTCCACGGTGGCGCCCAGGCTGGCCGCGGCGGGGGCGAGATCCGTAGCAACCGCGACCAGTGCGGGCCCGATGGCCCTTCAGGATCAACACAACATCCGGCGGCCGCATGTTCACGGATTACGCTCCCAACCACGGCTATGACGAGTACTTCAGCGCTCCCGCGCAACCTCGCTCCGCCCTGCGGCCCCTGCTCTCCTCCCTGGGGCGCATGGGACTGGAGCAGCTCAACCACAACCACGCCGCCGCGGGCATGTTGCTTCGGCGCCTGGGAGCCACCTTCCGCCTCAATGATTCCGGCACCCTTGGGGTGGAGCGCATCCTTCCCTTCGATCCTCTCCCCCGCCTGATCCGCGCCAGCGAATGGGCGAGGCTGGAGAAGGGCCTCTTCCAACGGCTGGAAGCCATCGACCACTTCCTGGCCGATGTGTATGGCCAAGGCCACATCCACGCCGACGGCGTGGTGCCTCGTGAGGATGTGGTGAGTTCCCAGGGCTGGCGCCCCCAAATGCAGGGGATCCAGCCCCCCCTCAATCGCTGGTGCCACATCTCGGGGCTGGATCTGGTGCGAGATGGCCAGGGCACCTGGCGGGTGCTGGAAGACAACCTGCGCTGTCCTTCCGGCGTGGCCTACTTCCTGGAAAACAGGCGGGTCATGAAGCGGATCTTCCCCAGCCTCTTCTCCGGGCGCGCGGTGCAGCCCATCGACAATTACGCCTCCCACCTGCTGGAAACCCTGCGGGATCTGGCCACCTGGACAGACAACCCAAAGGTGGTGCTGCTCACCCCCGGTGTCTACAACAGTGCCTATTTCGAGCACAGCTATCTCGCCCAGCAGATGGGCATCCAACTGGTGGAGGGCAGAGATCTGGTGGTGGAAGACAAGCGGGTCTGGATGCGCAGCACGGCGGGGTTGGAGCCAGTCGATGTGATTTATCGACGGATTGATGACGACTTCCTAGATCCAGAGGTGTTCCGGAAGGACTCCATCCTTGGGGTGCCTGGGTTGATGGCGGCCTATGCCGCGGGCCGGGTGGCCATCGCCAACGCTCCTGGCACCGGCGTGGCCGATGACAAGTTAATCTATGCCTACCTGCCGGAAATGATTCGCTACTACCTTAAAGAAGAGCCAATCATTGAAAACGTTCCAACTTTTCTCTGCTCACGATTAGAAGATCGTGCCTATGTTCTCGCCCACCTCCATGAGCTGGTGGTGAAATCAGTTGCTGAAGCTGGTGGCTACGGCATGCTAATTGGCCCCCACGCCAGCAAAGAAGAAATCGCGATATTCGCTTCAAAGATCGAGGCCAATCCACGTAATTTCATCGCTCAACCCACCCTGGAACTTTCCACGGTTCCCTCCCTCAGCGAGGGCGAGATTTATCCTTGCCACGTGGATCTCCGCCCCTATGTGCTGAGAGGCAAAAGCAACTGGGTCACTCCAGGTGGCCTCACAAGAGTGGCCCTGCGCCGGGGCTCGTTGGTGGTGAATTCTTCCCAGGGGGGAGGATGCAAAGACACCTGGATCGTTGACGATGCCATTTCAGACGCGGTGATGGAGGAGGCCCTGCCATGCTGAGCCGCGTTGCCGATTCCCTGTATTGGATCAACCGCTATGTGGAGCGGGCGGAAAACATTTCCCGTTTTGTTGAGGTCAGCGAAGCCATGGCTCTCGACTGTCCTCCAGGCAGCGCGGAACCCTGGTTGCCCTTGATTGACGCCAGCGGTGACAGGGAACTCTTCGACAAGCTTTATCCCGGAGGCAGTGCCGACGATGTGATCAATTTCCTGGTGCGCGAAGCCGACAACCCCAGCAGTGTCGTGAATTGCATCACCTTTGCCCGGGAAAACGCACGTCAAATTCGAGATGTCATCACCACCGAGATGTGGGAGCAGATCAACGGTTGCTATTGGGGTCTGCAGGAGCCTGATTATTGGGAGCAGCCTCCCCAGGAGCAGTTGCGGATCATCCGCCGAGATTGCCAACTCTTTTATGGGGTCACCGACGCCACATTGAGCCGTGACCTCTCATGGCAGTTCAGCCGACTGGGGCGATTGCTGGAGAGGGCTGACAAAACCACCCGAATCCTTGATGTGAAATATTTTCTGCTGCTCCCCTCCAATGAAGACGTGGGCGGCGTGCTCGATGAGCTGCAGTGGATTGCCCTGCTCCGCACGGCCGGGGCTTATCAGATGTTCCGTCAATCCCAACAACGGGCCATCGCCCCCCAAGCGGTGGCCAAATTTCTGTTGTTGGATCCCATCTTCCCTCGCTCCGTTCGCTATTGCCTGGAGCGGATCAACGAAACCCTGAAAATCATCCGCGGCAGTTCCGTTCCTGGAGCACCCGACGAATTGGAATGCTTGGCTGGGCTCACCCTGGCCCGCTGGAGTTATACCCGCATCGACGATCTCATCTCCAGTGGCTTGCATGAGGCCATCGACCATCTCCAGCAAGATCTCAACCGTTTGCACATGCTGATTGAAAAGCGCTATTTCATCGCCACCCCCAGCAGCTCTTCGACCCACCCCGAATCAGCATGCGTGCCCACGTAACCCACACCCTTCACTACCGCTACTCAGCGCCAATCCTGCTGGGTCCCCATCGCTTTTGCCTGAAACCCCGAGGCCATGGGTTCCAGCGATTGATGCATTTTGAGCTAGCCGTCACCCCTGAGCCAGATACCCTCTATCCATTGTTGGCCTCCAGCGGAGATGAAATTCTTCGGGCCCGCTTTCTTGGCAGCACCGATCGCTTCCTGGTGCGGGCCAGCAGCGAGGTGATCACCCAAACGGCCCCGCCCCTGGAGATGTGCCTGGAAGTGAATCCCCCCCTGCTGCCCTATCCGGTGGGCCATCTCAATGGAGATCTCATGGGAGCCCTAGGGGGGTGGCTCCCCAATGGCCAGCACGATCCCGCGGCGGTGGATCTGGCCCAGGAAGCGCTCACGGGCTGTGATCAGCTGGCGGTGCCGTTCCTCAACCAGCTGGTGGCCATCATCCAAGACCGGGTGAAATACACCCAGCGCCACCTCGGCCCCGCCTGGCCCGCGGGCCGCACCCTGAAGGAGCGTGTGGGCTCCTGCCGGGATCTGGCGATGCTGATGATTGAGTCCTGTCGCTGCGTGGGCCTTCCCTCTCGCTTTGTCAGTGGCTACCACCTGGTGGAGCCCAAGCCCAAGGACTACGACCTCCATGCCTGGGCGGAGGTGTACCTGCCTGGAGCCGGCTGGCGGGGCTTCGACCCCAGCGGAAACGGACTGATCGACGATCGTTACATCGTGCTCGCCACCTCCTCCAAATCCCATCTCACAGCGGCGGTGTCGGGCAGTTTCTCCGGGGCCACCCCCGTGGAGAGCGACCTCAAATGGAGCATTCATGCCGAGGTGCTCGATCAGCCGCGGCCTTCCTCGGGCCAGGATGAAGAAGTTGGCGGTGGAGACTCACCCTGGTAGCCAATGTTTCAGCAACGGTCGACACGCTCCGCCATGACAGTGGCAGATTTGGGTCCGCCCGGCACATGGTCTCCTCCTCGACGTTCTCCCCATCCGTACCCTCCGCCAACCCCCTGGCGGCGGACATGCGCCGGCACCTCTTCTCCAGCCAGGCCAAGGCCCCTGCCCTAGCCACCGTCCACGACCATTACCTCTGCCTGGCTCTGGCGGTGCGCGACCGGCTTCTCGCCAGTTGGGTAGACACCGCTGAGACATACACCAATCAGCATGTGCGCACGGCGATCTATCTCTCAGCGGAGTACCTCCTCGGCCCCCACCTGGAAAACAATCTGGTGAATCTCGGCCTTCACAAGGAAGCCGAGGCCGCCTGCGAGGAATTGGGGTTGTCGCTGGAGCAGCTCATCGCCGAGGAACCGGAACCGGGACTGGGGAATGGGGGTCTGGGACGACTGGCGGCCTGCTTCCAAGAGTCGATGGCCACACTGGAGCTACCCGCCATCGGCTACGGCATCCGCTATGAATTTGGCATCTTTCGCCAGCAGATCGGCCCCGCCGGGCAGGTGGAAAGCACGGATCCCTGGCTGGCGCGCGGCAATCCCTGGGAAGTGATCCGACCGGAGTGGAGCTACCCGGTGGTCATCGGGGGACAAACCGTGGTGGGGGTCGCCTACGACACCCCCATCCTGGGATACGGGGTGGGAACCGCCAACACCCTGCGGTTGTGGTCAGCCCATGCCCCGGAGGAATTTGACTTCGCGTCGTTCAACGCGGGCGACTACACCCGGGCCGTACTGCACAAGGTGCAGTCGGAAACCCTTTCCAAGGTGCTCTATCCCAACGACGAGATGGAGCAGGGAAAGCGGCTGCGATTGAGCCAACAGATTTTCTTTGTCTCCTGTTCCCTGCAAGACATGTTCCGCATCCTCAAGGGGCAGGGCATGAGCGTCAAAGACTTTCACAAGAAATTCGCTGTGCAGCTCAACGACACCCACCCGGCCATCGCCGTGGCTGAGCTGATGCGCCTGTTGATGGATCAGCATGGGGTCGACTGGGATACGGCCTGGGGCATCACCACCGCGAGCATCAGCTACACCAACCACACCCTGCTCCCCGAAGCCCTGGAATGCTGGGGATTGGAACTGTTTCAGCAACTGTTACCGCGACAGCTGGAAATCATTTTCGAGATCAACGCGCGTTTTCTGCGCATGGTGCGCTTGCGCTATCCCGGCAAGCCAGAGATTCTCGAGAAGCTCTCCCTCATCCAAGAGGGGCCGCACCGCAAGGTGCGCATGGCCCATTTGGCCGTGGTGGGGAGCCACCAGGTGAATGGGGTGGCGGAGCTCCACAGCCAGTTGCTCAAACAACACCTCTTTCACGACTTTGCCCAGATCTGGCCGGAGCGGTTCTGCAACATCACCAATGGCGTCACGCCCCGACGCTGGCTGGCCGTCTCCAACCCCCACCTGGCCTCCCTGCTCGACGCCAGCATCGGCGATGGCTGGCGAAGCGATCTGGATCAGCTCTCCCGACTGGAACCACTGGTGCAAGATCCCTCCTTTTTGGAGAGCTGGCAATCGGTGCGTGCCCTTGCCAAAGAGCGTCTCGCCCAAACCATTCGCCAACAGACGGGGGTGCTCGTCGATCCCGCCAGCCTGTTTGATGTGCAGGTCAAACGCATTCACGAATACAAGCGTCAACACCTGGCGGCCCTCCAACTGGTGGAGCGTTATCTGCGACTGCGGGCTGGTGAGGATTTGCCACCCCGCACGGTGGTGTTTGGCGGCAAGGCCGCGCCAGGGTACGCCATGGCCAAGTTGATCATCCGCTTGATCGTGGGCATCGCCGACATCGTGAACATTGATCCTGCCATGGACGGTCGGCTGCGGGTGGTGTTTCTACCGAATTTCAGCGTAAGCCTGGGCCATCGCATCTACCCCGCCGTGGATCTCTCTGAACAGATCTCCACCGCCGGGATGGAAGCCTCCGGCACGGGCAACATGAAGATGGCTCTAAATGGCGCCTTGACCATTGGCACCCTGGATGGCGCCAACATTGAGATCCGCGATCGGGTGGGCGGCGACAACTTCTTCCTTTTCGGCCACACGGCCGAGCAATTGGCCGCCCTCAACCGCGGCGGCTACCATCCCATCCCCTGGCTGGAAAACGAGCCCCTCACCCGAGAAGCGATTGATCTGATCGGGTCAGGCCATTTCAGTGAGGGGGATCGGGAACTCTTCCATCCCCTGCTGTCGAATCTCTGCGGCAGCGATCCTTTCCGCGTGATGGCCGACATCAGCGACTACCGCCGCGCGCAAAACGATGTGGATGAAGCCTGGCGTGATCGGAAACGCTGGACCCAGATGTCGGCTCTCAACACTGCCCGCTGTGGCTTCTTCTCCTCCGATCGCTCCATTCGTGACTATGCCGAGCGCATTTGGAAGGTGGAGCCCATACCCGTCACCCGCGGCAGCCGTCAACCCCACCTCCGCCCCTCCGCTGGTGGATGATCCCTTGAGCGTCAGGCCCGATTGATGACCCCCTGGATGGAAACCCTGGCCGAACAGGTGCGCGAGCGTTTCTCCGCCGAGGGAATCCAGCTCACCTTGGGGGGTGAGCCCACCCTGGTTCCCGTGAATCCTGAGGGTTCGGAATGGACCATCACGGCGGATGGCCCCACCAAATTGCCCATCGCCAGACGCCTGGCGGAGGTGTTTCAGCGGACGGTGTGGCCAGGCGGCACCCTGCTGTATTGCCCCGGCAAGCTCTACGCCGGTGAAGTGAACCCCCGCTGGGCCCTGCGGCTGCTCGTCCGTACCGATGGCTCCCCCCTCGTCACCCCTCAGGAGGGCCGGCCGGCACCTCCGTCGCTCACACCCCCGCGACCCGAGCAAGCCATCGCCTGGCTGGAACGGTTGGGAGACCAACTGGGGGTGAAGCTCCGGCCCCTGCCGCTGCGTGATCCCCTGGATGGCGAGCGACACGTGTGGGCCGCGCCGCTCACCGCCTCGGAACCTTCCGGAACGGAGGATTCCGAGGATTGGGTCTGGCAGGCCGGTGCCTGGCCCCTGGCCGATGAGCTTCGGGAGCTCAGTGGCGCGCCCGGGCCGGCTGGTTTGCGGCTTCCCCTGGCCCACTTCCCGCCGGACATCCCCCGCCAGGTGCTCACCCTGGAGGTGGAACCGGGAGGGTGGGAGCTGTTCCTCCCCCCCCTGCTGCGTGCCCCCATGGAGTCGCTCCTCCAGGCGGTGTCCGCCAGCCTGGAGGGACTCAGCGAACCCCGGCTGAGCGGGATGCTGCCCAGCGACTGCGACGACCATTGGCAGGTGCTGGGGCTGACCGCGGATCCCGGCGTGCTGGAGATCAACCTGCCGGTGTGCGACGGATGGAGCGAGTATTCCCAGTGGCTCGTGCACATCGAGACCGCCGCTGAGCAGGTGGGGTTGCGCTCCTGGAAGGAAGCCGACCATGGCGGCCAGGAGGGGACAGGGGGGGGCAACCACCTTCTGTGGGGCGGCCCGAGCCTGGCCGCCAATCCATTCTTTGCGCGGCCCGCCTGGCTGGCCGGAATGCTGCGCTATTGGCAGCACCATCCCAGCCTGAGCTATCTCTTCACCGGCTCCAGCGTCGGCCCAGCCTCCCAGGCCCCCCGACCCGACGAGGCCGCGGGCTCCATTTTTGATTTGGAGCTGGCTTACCGCCAGCTGGAGCGGGCGGAGGAGCACCCCTCCACGGAACCGTGGGGCGACTACCGAGCCTTGATCGGTGAAACCCTTCGCCACCTCCACGCGGATCGCAGCGGCAACAACCACCGCAGCGAAATCAGTTTTGACAAGTTTTGGAATCCCGGCACCCCGGCGGGCTGCCTAGGCCTCATTGAGTTCCGGGCTCTGGAGAGTCTGCCCAAACTGGCGTGGACGCAAGCCATCGCCCTCCTCTGGAGCAGCCTGGCGGCCTACCTACTCGATCCAGCCCATCGCCCCGGCCGCCTGCGCCCGTGGGGGCCTGCCCTGCATGATCGTTGTCTGTTGCCAAGCCAGCTCTGGGCCGATCTGGAAGCGGTACTGGCCGACCTGGCCGAGGCCAACCTCGCCCTCGACCCTGAGCCTTTCCGAGACCTCTGGTCCTGGCGATTCCCCCCTCTGCTGGAGTGGAAGGGAGCCCCGATGGCGGATGGGGACGCTCCCACTCTTGAGTTGCGACCATCCTTGGAACCCTGGCCCCTCATCTGCGACTTCCCCCGCGAGGGGGGATTCACCAGTCGGTTTGTGGATGGCTCCCTCCGTCGCTTTGAGGTGAGGGCCAACCGTGCCTTCCGTGCCCACTGCTGGATCGCGCTGCGGGGACGAACACTGCCGCTGGACCCCGATCCCTCCACCCCGCTGGCGGTTCGCTATCGCCTTCAGCGGCTCTACCCCTGCCTCCATCCAGGCATTCCTCCCCATTGGCCTTTGCGGCTGGTGGTGGGAGGGCCCTCGGGAGTGGAGGCCTATGAGCTCTCGGACAGTGGCCATCGCTTTCTGCCGGTGGCTCCGCTTCCCGGGGATCCAGGTGAGCCCGTCCCAGACCAGGCCTGGGGCGGGCGCGACCATCCCGACGCGGTCACCCTGGATCTCCGGCTGGAAGACCTCGGACTCACCAGTTGAGTCCGTGCAGCTTGGGGAGTGGAGCTGTTTTTGAGGTAACCGCGAAGAGACGGGGAATGCGGGAGCTGTTGTACACACGAAACTCCCGCACCACGCTCGCGCCCTCTTCCCGCACCGCTTGGTTCAGCACGAGGGAACCGTCTGGATCAGACACAGAGCGGTGGAAGGTGCCCGGAGGGATGCGGAGAATGTCGCCGCCACAATCGAGCCGGACAATGTGATAGGGGTAATTCCAGCCCAAATTCACGAGGTAAAACGTACGGCCGCCATGCATGGCGAGCAAGTTGTCTTCCTGGTGGGGATGGAGATAAAACTGCCAGGCACCCGTCTCTGGATCGTTGGGAGGACTGATCGCGGGCCCGCTATGCACCACCAAATCCCTCGCGTTGGACGTGGGGACCGTGATGTCGAAAAACCGCACGGAAGGGGTATCGCGAAACTTCTCGTAGGGGATCAGCTCAAACATCGGCGCTGGCCTGGGGGGGCTCTGATCTTGCTCGGTGCGATCGGGCATCGGAACAGCTTGGTGTCGGGGTGGTCGGTTCGGCAGCGTGGCGGTCATGATGGACGGGCGGGCGGGAATCAGGCGGTGGCGGAAGGGGAGAACGGGCCGCGACAGAAGCGGGCAGGGCGCTGGAAAGCGGTCTGAATGAACTAGTGAAACGAACCACCTCCACCGGTTAAGTGAGCTTCGTTACAAAACGATGAAACGAACGGGCAGTTCGATAAGCGGGCTCACAGGGGAATGGGCATCACCACCGGGGCGGGCGGAGGAGCGCAGGCGGCGACCCTCTGGGCCACCACCGCGCCGATCACGATGATCGCGGGAGACGCCATGGAGGCGTTCTCCACCTGTTCAGCCAAAGCGTCCAGGGGGGCCAACAAGATGCGTTGACCCAGCACAGTGCCCTGCTGAATCGCCGCGGCCGGGGTGGAGGGGGCCAAGCCCCCCTCGAGCAACTCCTCGCAGATGCGGCGAAGATTGTGCAAGCCCATGTAAATCACCAAGCCATCACTGCTGCGAGCCAGCCCGCGCCAGTCCACGCCAGGCCTGCCCTTGTCGATCTCCTCGTGACCCGTCACAAAGGTGACGCTGGAGCCCGCCCGCCGGTGGGTGACCGGGATACCGGCGTAGGCCGGAGCGGCGATCCCAGCCGTCACTCCTGGCACCACTTCCACCGGAATCCCCCGGGCCACCAAATGGGCCGCCTCCTCCCCCCCCCGACCGAAGAGGAAAGGATCCCCTCCCTTGAGCCGCACCACCCGCCGATGGGACTGGGCCAGCTCCACCAAAACGCTGTTGATGTTGGGTTGGGGAACGGAATGGTGGCCCCGCCGCTTCCCCACGAACCGGCACTCACAGCCCTCAGGCACCAGATCAAGCAGAGCCTGGGGCACGAGGGAGTCGTACACCAGGGCATCGCAGGAGCTCAACAAGCGATGGGCCTTCACCGTGAGCAGCTCAGGGTCTCCAGGGCCCGCCCCCACCAGAAACACCGTGCCATAGGGCGCCGGAGGGTCGCCAAGGCCATGGCTCATGGCAGGTCCTCCAAAAGCTGAAGCAGCACGGCGCGCAACTTGGGGCGGGCGAGCAAGGGGGGACCTAGCCAGGTGCCCTGGGCGTCGGTGAGGCGACTGGAGGCCAAGGCCAGGGGCAGGGCTGGCTCCGCGAGAGCTGGCGACAAGGCGGACGAGGAGGCAAAGGCAAGGCAGCGAGCGCCACAGAAGGAGGAGAGGTGGGCCAGATAGCGCTGGGGGAGAAGACCTTCCACAGGATGGTGCACAAGCAGGGGAATGGCGTCGCTTCCCCGGGCCGCCAGGCGCCTCACCTCTATCGCCAAGCTGGCCTGCCAAGCCGGCCAAGCCCCGAGGAAGGGGAGCGCCCGCACCGCTCCCGCGGCCCGCCAACGGCGCAGGCGCTCGGGCACATCTGATCGCACATGGCCGCCGGGGAGCAGGAACAGGGGCACCACGGTGATGGGGGTGGCCGAAGGGGATGGCGGGGGGGGCGGCGCGGCCGTCAGCGTTTCCAGGAGCACCGGCGCCCCCCGACGCTCGCCCAACTCCATGGCGAGCGCCAGGAGTTCCGGCGGCACCTCCCCCCCCGCCCGGCCATGGATGAGCAGCACGAGGGGGGCCGGCGGTAGCCCTCGCACACGCCGCTCCAATCGGGCGGCGACCGCTGGATCCAGTGGCTGGCGGGCCAGAGCGCGGAGCGAGGGGCGGGCCCCCGGCAATCGGGCCAGGGCATCGACGGCCGACGCCGCCAGGGGGGCATGGAGATCCGCGGCCAGGCCCACCAGGGTCTGACGCAAGGGCCGCAAAGGCCAAGCTCCCAATCCCCGGCACAGGCCCTCGAGGGCGGCCTGGCGCAGCCGCGACGGTCCGGGCTCCAAGGCCAGGCGGCGCAACAAGGGGAAATCCTCTGGGTCCCGCTGGTGGCCCAAAAGCGGCAGCAGGGCCACCAAGCACTCGTGATCGGAGGCGGTGGCGCTGGCGCTGGCGCTGGCTCTGGCGGCGCAGGCCTGGCGCAGGACCTCCAAACCCTCGGGGCCACGCCGGGGCACCAACAGAGGGGGGAGGGAGGGATCCCGGGGCACGCTGTGGAGCCACCAGCGCAACAGGCGCGCCATCGCCGGTCCGTCGAGATGGGTGTCGAGGGCCGCCATCAGGTCGGGCTGGGGCGTGAGCTGGCCCGCTTCCACCGCCCGCAGCCAGGGCTCCAGGGGGAGGTGGGCCTGGCGACGCAGGCGTTGCAGCCAGGGCCAACGCTCAGGGCTGCCGATCTCGGGAAGCTGGGCCACCACGTCGGCGGGGGAGCCTGAAGGAGGAGCCACGGCGGCGAGGACGGGCTGAACCCTCACCATGGCAAATTCCCGCGGAGAGCGGGCGGGCACCCCTCTCCTGGCCTTGATTTGTAGCAAGCTATACATTTCATGGCGAAAAGGGAAGGAGTACGGAAGCCCTTCCCAAAGTGAGGGGCAAACGCTTTGCTCCAGGAGGGCGACCTGTGGAGAAAACACCCCCGAGGCGAAGGCCCGCTCCGAAGGCCCCCCAGGCAGGACCGAGTTTTTCCGACTTGAAGACCCGACAACTGGTGTTCCTGCTCACCCGCCAGTTGGCCGAAGCCCAATTCGCCCGGGCTGACGAGGCCAGAGCCCACGCCCTCTGGCAAGAGGCCGCGGCCCTGGAGCTGGATCCTGATCGCGTCATCAACCTGCTCTATGGGGTGGCCGACCATGCCGACTCCGAGGAGATGAGTCGGGTGGACGAAAGACATCTTCAGAGCCAGATCCCCCATCGGCGCGGCTGGTGGACTCCGAAGTGGGGGCCCCTCACGCGGAAGGAGTCCGGCGTGTGGCACCGAAGCGCTCCACCAGCAGGGTCTCCATCGCGTCCGTGAGCCGCTCCAGGGGGACGCCTTTGTGGTGGGGTTCGGCCAGGCGGGGATCGGCTCCCATGGAGCCCCCCAAAAAGATCTTGGCCGCCTCCACCATGGCTCCGTCGAGCCGCGCCTTGGCCCCCATGAGTCCGATCTGGCCCATGTAGGGCTGACCGCAGGCATTGGGGCAGCCTGTCCAGTGGGTGCGAACTGGGTGGGGGAGATCCAGACGCCGCTCCAGCTCCTCCACCACCGCTTGGGCGGTGCTTTTGGTGGGAATCAAGGCAAAAGAGCAGTAGCGGTTGCCGGTGCAGCTCACGGCCTCCGCCATCAGGGGGCCGGGATGGAGGCGGAAGGCTTGGCGCCGTTCCGGGGTGGCCAGCTCCGCCAGCAGAGGCTCCATCCGCTCGGCGGGCACATGGGCGATCACCACGTTTTGACTCTCGGTGAGCCGCAACTCCCCCGACCCGTAGGAGCGGGCCAGGTGGGCCAGGTCGGCCATGGCCGCGGCGTCCAGACGGCCCAGCGGCACATTCAGACCCACCCAGCTCAACCCCGGCTGTTGTTGAGCATGAACGCCGCACACATCGCGGGGCGGACGGCAGACCAGATGGCGGCCGTCGTGGGGCCGCGTCAAAGCGGCCTCCTCCGCCCCCCGCAGCGCTCTGTGACTCTCCAGAACCGCCTCCCGATAGGCGTCCAGGCCCAGGGCGTCAATGAGGTACATCAGCCGGGTCCGGGTGCGGACAGCCCGATCCCCCGCTCGCTCGTAATGCCTCAATACAGCCAAGGTGAACCCTGGCAAGACGGAGGCCGGCATCCAGAGACCCAGGGGGATGGCCAATTCGTTGCGCTGGCCGGAAAAGAATCCACCCACCATGACGGTGAAGCCCAGCTCCTCCCCATGGAAGGCCGGCAGAAAGGCCAGGTCGTTGTGCAGCAAAAAGCTGTCGGGGGCGCCCCCCACGGCGACGTTGAATTTGCGGGGCAGGTTGCGGGGACCCTCCGGTCCGAGAAGCGCGTCCTGGATCGCTTGGACGAGGGGGCGGGTGTCGACGAATTCCTCCGGGTCCAGGCCCGCCAGTGGGTTGCCGGTGACGTTGCGGGGGTTGTCGTGGCCGGATTGGCGGCTGGTGAGGCCCACCCGTTCCAGTTCGTTCATCAGTGGCGGCATGTCCTCCAGCAGCAGGCCGCGCAATTGCAGGTTTTGCCGGGTGGTGATGTCCGCGCTCCCATGGTCACCGCAACGGTCGACCACATCGGCAAGGACCTCCAATTGGTGGGCGTGGATCAGGCCGTTGGGCAGGCGCAGCCGCACCATGAAGCGCCCGGGAGTGACCGGGCGAAAGAAAATGCCCAGCCACTTCAAATGGATGGTGAGAGTGGCCTCGTCAAGGGTTTCCCACCCGGCCGCCGCCAGCTCACCAAGGCGGGGTTCGAGCTCCAGACCGCAAAGCTCAACCTTCGCTTGCTCGATCTTGTTGCGAGGAGCCTCCGTTGGGGAGGATGGGGAGGAAGCCATGGAGCGGTTGCGTGGAAAAGTCCGCCGCGGTGGACGACCGACAACGGTTGACCGCTCTCCGTTAAGAATGTGCACCAAGGAAAGCCATTCTCTTGTTACAACCGCTACAAAACACCGCGCCAGCGGAAGGGGATCCGGAGGTGACACCCGATCGACGGGCGCGACACTTGACGGAGTTGGGCCCCCAGCAGGCCCGGTTCCGCGAGCTGATCGGCAAGGTGGGCAGCGGGGAGCACACCAGCACTGGCCTGAGCCGTCAAGAGGCGGGCGAGGCCATGGCCCTCATGCTCTCGGGAACCCTGGACCCAGCCCAGATCGGGGCGTTTCTGATCGCCCACCGCATCCGCAGGCCTTCCCCGGAAGAGCTCACTGGCATGCTCGACACCTACCAGGCCCTAGGACCCACCCTCTCGACCCCGGGTCGGAGGGCCCTCTGTTTCGGGGTTCCCTACGACGGTCGCGGCCGCACCGCCCCCTTGTTGCCGCTGGTGGCCCTCACCCTGGCGGCGGAGGGGCTGCCAGTGGTGCTGCACGGCGGTGGGCCCATGCCCGTGAAGTACGGGGTGACCCTGGCGGAACTCTTCCTCGCCCTTGGCATCCCGTGGCGGGAGCTGAGCCTGGAGGTTCTCCAACAGAAGCTCGATCACCACAACCTGGCCCTGACCCACCAACCCCTGCATTTTCCCGCCGCGGAAGGATTGGTGCGCACCCGCGACCTGATCGGCAAACGGCCTCCGGTGGCCAGCCTGGAATTGCTCTGGACGCCCCACCGGGGCGAACGCCTGCTGGTGAGCGGCTTCGTCCACCCCCCCACGGAACAACGGGCCTGGCAGGCCTTGCGGGCCAACGGTGAGACCGACGTGCTCACCATCAAAGGGCTGGAAGGATCCACCGATCTGCCCACCACCCGGGCGGGCATCGCCGCTCGGCTGCGGGGTGACCACACCGAGCGGCTGCTGCTTCACCCTCGCGACCATGGCATCACGGCCCCGGAGGTGTCCTGGGAAAGCCTGGACAGGTGGCGGGAGCACGCCCTGGAGGCCCTGCGGGGGGAGGGACCCTTGGCCGAGGCCCTGCTCTGGAACTTGGGCTGCCTTCTCTGGCAGAGCGATCGATTCACCAGTCTTCAGGGGGGCTTGGAGCAAGCCCGGGCCCTGTTATTGGCCCAAGCCGGCGAACGCCTGCGGCGGGCGTTGGCGTCATGAATCAGTCCGCCGAGCCCTCCCCGGGAGGCCAGGCCAGCAGGGTGTTCCGCTTTGAAGCCGACTTCGCCGGGGATCTGCGATGCCTGCCGATGGCCGTGCGCCGCAAACTCGACCTGGCGGGCGTGAAACTCAAGCTCGCGCATTGGCACGGTCTCAGCGAGGAGGAGCGACGGCGGCTCCTCGCATGGCCCGACGATGGGGACTCCCTGCGGGGGATGCGCCACTGGCTGCTGGAGCGCAGCCGCGGCCTGCCCCATGGGCCAGCCCAGTCCCTGCATCCCACGACCGAAGCCGATTGGCGGCAGGGGGAGTCGCTCCCAGAGTCGGTGATGGCGTCCTGCCGACAGCTAGGGCTGGCGCCGCGAGCTGAGGCCTGGCACTCCCTCGACGAACTGCAACGGTTCGCCCTGGTCAAGCTGAGCCACCCTGGGCATGAGCACCGCAACCTCCCCAGGGCCCTGGAGGAATTCGGCCTGCTGGCCCCACCCCCCCAACCCTCCGTTTCGTAGCTGATGCGACATTGCCCCGGGCGGGCGGATGGTTGAGTAATGCGGTTGGTCAGCCTGCGCGCCAACCCAAATTTTTAAGTGCGCTTCTTTATTGGAGCACGCCGATTCAGCCCCGGCCCGCTCTCCCATCGTCCGGTGGCCGAAATCCATTCTGATCCTCTCCAAGGCTCAGTCACCATCGCGGGAAACGATCTTTTATCCCGATCGTTTTCAACGCGCCCACCACGACGCGTCCTTTCCGCCAGAGTCGGCGGTGGAGGCTTCGCCTGGCTGGTGGTCGTCGATGTGACACGCCCTCACCCTCCATCCCCAGCATTCAGCCCAGGTTATGGCCTCCTTTTCCCGTCGCCGTTTTCTGCTCACCGCCGCCAGCACGGCCGTGGGCAGCGTGGTGTTGGCCGCCTGCGGAGGCAAGCCCCCCGCCACCGCTGAAAAGAAGGAGAGCGTGCCCGCGGGAGCCGGAACCGGAGACACGGAGGTGAAGGGCGCCACCTTGGGCTTCATTGCCCTCACCGACTCCGCTCCGGTGATCATCGCCAAGGAGAAGGGCTTCTTCGCCAAGCACGGGATGCCCGAGGTGAAGGTGATGAAGCAAACCTCCTGGGCCGTCACCCGCGACAACCTTGAGCTGGGAAGTGAAAAGGGCGGCATTGATGGTGCCCACATCCTGTCGCCGATGCCCTTGCTGCTTGCGGCCGGAAAAATCACCAAGAGCAAACAGCCCCTGCCGATGTACACCCTGGCTCGGCTCAACACCCAAGGGCAAGCATTCTCGGTGTCGAAGGATTTTCTGGGTGACAAGCTCACGATCAACAACGCCGCCGGCTTAAGAAAAGTGGTGGACGCCGCCAAAGCGAAGGGAAAGAAATTCAAGGCGGCCGTCACCTTTCCCGGTGGCACTCACGACCTCTGGATGCGCTACTGGCTGGCGGCCAACGGCATCGACCCCAACAACGAAGCCGATCTGGTGGTGGTCCCGCCGCCCCAGATGGTGGCCAACATGCAGACCGGCACCATGGACACCTTCTGCGTCGGGGAGCCATGGAACCAGCGGCTCGTGAACAAAAAACTTGGCTACACCGCCGCCCAAACTGGGGAGGTCTGGAAGTTTCATCCCGAAAAGGCGTTCTCGATGCGGGCGGACTGGGTGGACAAGCACCCGAAGGCGGCTCTAGCCCTGCTGATGGCGGTGCAAGAGGCTCAGATGTGGTGCGACGATCCGGCCAATCTCGACGAAATGTGCGCGATCATTTCCCAAGACAAGTACATCAAGGCAAACGTTGACGACATCAAGCCCCGGTTGGCTGGCACTGTCGACTACGGCGATGGCCGTGTCGTGAAAGACAGTCCCTTCGCCATGAGGTTCTGGCGGGAAAACTCCTCCTTCCCGTTCAAGAGCCATGACGCCTGGTTTGTGACGGAAGACATGCGGTGGGGGTATCTGCCGGCCAGCACCGACATCAATGCCCTGGTGAACAAGGTGAATCGGGCCGACCTGTGGAAGGCGGCGGCCGAGGCCATCGGCCAGAAGGCGGCGATCCCCGCCAGCGATTCCCGCGGGAAGGAAACCTTTTTCGACGGCGTGGTGTTCGACCCTGAAAATCCCAAGGCCTATCTCGATGGCCTGAAGATCAAGGCCCTGAGCTGACAATGGCCCTCACCTCCCCCGCGGCCCGGCAGCGGGCGGCCAACCGTGCGGGCTTCCTTCAGCCCGGCCTACGTCTCCTGTTGCCTTACCTCATCTGTATCGGCGGCTTTCTGGTGGTTTGGCAGATCCTCTCCCTGCTGCTGGGGGTGTCCCGGCTACCCGGGCCGATCAATGTGGTGGCTGACACCTGGAATCCCTACATCAGCCAGCCGTTTTTTGACAACGGTGGCACCAGTAAAGGATTGGGTTGGCAGATCCTGATCTCCCTGCGGCGCGTGGCCCTGGGCTATGGCCTGGCCGCCCTGGCGGGCGTCAGCATCGGCGGGCTGTTGGGCCTGAGTCGTTTCCTTGGCAAAGGCCTCGACCCCATCATTCAGGTGCTACGCACTGTGCCTCCCCTGGCCTGGTTCCCGATCTCCCTGATGGTGTTCCAAGACGCGAACATCTCGGCGATCTTTGTGATTTTCATCACCGCCATCTGGCCGATCATCATCAACACGGCCGTGGGCATCCGGGAAATTCCCCAGGACTACACCAACGTGGCGCGTGTGTTGCGGCTGCGCAAAGGTGAATACATCCGCAACATCGTGATTCCGGCCACCGTCCCCTATGTGTTCACCGGGTTGAGGATCGCCGTGGGCCTGGCATGGCTGGCCATCGTGGCCGCCGAGATGCTCAAGGCCGATGGAGGCATTGGCTACTTCATCTGGGACGCGTACAACGCCGGTGGGGATTCAAGTTCCAGCCAAATCATCCTGGCGATTCTCTACGTGGGTCTGGTGGGTTTGGCCCTCGACAGGTTGGTGGCCTGGGTGGGTCGCCGAGTCGCCCGGGGGTCGAACTGACATGGCGGCGTTCCTCACGGTTGACGATGTCACCCAGGTGTTTCCCTTGGTGGACGGTGGCCGCTATGTGGCCCTCAAGGATATCGACCTGGAAATCGCAGAGGGCGAATTTGTCTCCTTGATCGGCCACTCCGGTTGTGGCAAGAGCACCCTGCTCAACTTGATGGCGGGCCTGACCCAGGCCAGCGGCGGCGGCATCTTGATGGATGGGCGCGAGGTCACGGAACCGGGGCCGGATCGCATGGTGGTGTTCCAGAACTATTCCCTGCTGCCCTGGCAGAACGTGCGCCAAAACATCGCCCTGGCGGTGAACCGGGTGATGGGTCATAAAAGTGCCTCCGAGCGGCGGGCCACCGTGGATCAAGCCATCGCCATGGTGGGTTTGGGTCCAGCGGCCGACAAGCTGCCCAGTGAGTTGTCCGGGGGGATGAAGCAGCGGGTGGCCATCGCCCGCGCCCTCGCCATCCGGCCCCGCCTGCTGCTGCTGGACGAGCCCTTCGGCGCCCTCGATGCCCTCACCCGCGGCAACCTGCAGGAACAGCTGATGGGCATTTGTCAGGAGTCGGGGGTGACCACGGTGATGGTGACCCATGATGTGGATGAGGCCCTGCTGCTCTCGGATCGGGTGGTGATGCTCACCAACGGCCCGGAAGCCCAGATCGGCCAAATCCTGGAGGTACCCATCCCCCGTCCTCGCCATCGGCTTGAGGTGATGGACCACCCCACCTATTACCAGCTCCGCACGGAGCTCATCGGATTCCTGCAGCAACAGAGGCGGCTGCGCCAGCGACGGGCTGAGCGGGAGAAGGACATGGCCCGCTCGTCCGCCCCCCCTGTCCTCACTGGGCCTGCGCGGACCAGCGGGGCCACCACGGTGCGGTTGGGGGTTATCCCGGGGCTGGACATCGCGCCGCTGGCCCTGGCACTGGCCGACAACCTTTTCGACACCAGCCGGCTGGAGGTGGTTCCGGTGACCTTCGCCAGCTGGGAGCGGCTTGAGGAGAAACTCGTGAGCGGGGAGCTGGATGGAGCCATCACGGCCGCCACCACCCCTCTTGCCCTCGCCCTTGGGCTCAATGGACAGGGGCCTTGGCCCGCCATCACGCCCATGACCGTGAGCCGCAACGGCAATGCCCTCTGCCTGGCCCGCTCCTTGCTCAGCGAGGGGGTGAGGGATCGCGAGAGCCTCAGTCGGTACCTCAGGGGGCGCGGCGAGCGATTGCGGATCGGCGTGCCCCAGCGCCACGGCATCGCTGAACTGCTCCTGCGGCATTGGCTGGCCGCGGGAGGCCTGGATCCGGAGGAGCGGGCGACCTTTGTGGCCCTCTCCCCCCTGGCGATGCATGGCGCCCTGCGGGGCGAACGAATCGACAGCTTCATCGCCGGCCGCTACCGGGTGGCCGAAGCGGTGGAGGACAGGCAAGGCTTTGTGCTGGCCACCGACCTGGACATCTGGAGCGGCCATCCGGAGAAGGTGCTCACCTGCTCCGAAAACTGGGCTGAACGCCATGGCGACGCCCTGGAGGCCCTCTGCGTGGGCCTGATGCGGGCGGCGGAACGCTGTGATGACGGGGCCAAACGTCCAGAGCTCACGCGGGTGCTCAGCCAACCCCAGTGGCTCGGCACCCGGGCCGCCATCGCCCTGGGCCGCCAATTCGACACCGGCACGGGAGACCCGCCCCGGCAGCTGTTGGCCTTCAACCGCTACCACACCGATCGGGCTCACATTCCCAACCGGGCCGAGGGGGCCTGGATCCTGAGCCAGTTCAGCCGCTGGGGATGGTGTCCCTTCCCGAGCAATCGGCTGGAGATCCTGTCCCAGGTGTACCGGCCCGACCTTTGCGACCGCGCCCTGGAAGCGGCGGGTTATCCCGTGCTGCGGCCAGATCGGCGCCCCTTCGCCCTGGCCGACGGAATCCCCTTCCACCAGGATGATCCCCTGGCTTACCTGCGGGCCCTGCCCGGCGCCCCCGAGCCCCCCGTGGCGCTGGTGGCCTATCCCCGGACCCGGGAGTCGGTGTCCCTTTCTTCCACCGGGAGCGATTGAGATGAGCGGTAGCCAGGCGTTTCTGGAATTCGCCGACGTCGGCCAAGTGTTTCACACCCGACGGGGGGGCTATGAAGCCCTGCGGGATGTCAACTTGCGGGTGGGCCAGGGGGAGTTCGTCTGCGTGATTGGCCACTCCGGCTGTGGCAAGAGCACCCTGCTCAACATGGTGAGCGGCTTTTTGGAGCCCAGCAGCGGACGGGTCACCCTGGAAGGGCGGCCGATCGAAAAACCCGGCCCCGATCGCATGGTGGTGTTTCAGAACTACTCCCTGCTTCCCTGGCAAACGGTGCGCCAAAACGTGGAGCTGGCCGTGAAGGCGGCCCGGCCGGAGCTGGATGGGTCGCGGCGGCGCCAGGTGGTGAACCACCACCTGGAGATGGTGCACCTCACGGATGCGGCCGAGAAGCGCCCGGGGCAGATTTCCGGGGGCATGAAGCAACGGGTGGCCATTGCCCGGGCCCTGGCTGTACAGCCCGCCGTGCTCGTGCTGGATGAGCCCTTCGGGGCCCTCGATGCCATCACCAAGGAGGAGCTCCAGGAAGAATTGCTGGCGATCTGGCGGGAGCGAAAGCCCACCGTGCTGATGATCACCCACGACATCGATGAAGCCCTCTTCCTGGCGGATCGGATCGTGATGATGACCAACGGACCTGCCGCCACCATCGGTGAGATCCTGGAGGTGCCCTTCCCTCGGCCACGAGTGTACGAGGCGATCCAAGAGGATCCCCGGTACGGCCAACTCCGGAACCACGCCATGGACTTTCTCTTCCGCCGCCACGCCCACGCCGTCGACTAGGCGCTGGCCAGGGCTCCCTCCCGGGAACGGGAGCCCGACGGGTTTGTGCATTTCTTTTTAGACAACCACCAGAGGGAAGCCCGTCGGGCCACACTCTGTGATGCACGGGAATTTCCCAGCCGACGCACCACATGCTGAGAAGATTTTGGCGAAATTTTGGGGTGCAATCCAAGCTGGTCAGCCTGGTGCTCACGGCCAGCCTGGTGAGCTTGCTGTTGACCGGGCTGCTGAGTTTTGGCGTGGCGCGACACCTGCTGGCGGATGCGGGCTACCAACGGCTCAACACCTTGCGCAACGCGCGGGCGGAAGGGGTCAAAGATTATGTGGAGCAGCTCTCAGATCATGTGATGACCCTGTCTGAGACGCGCATGACAATTGACGGCATCAAGCGTTTCACCCAGGCCTACAACCAACTCCCCGCGATCAACGAAACCCAGCTAGGCCAGCTGAAGAGGTACTACGAAACCGACTTTATTCCCAAACTCAGGCAAAAGATGCCTGGCGAACCAAAGGCCGCCACATACATTCCCGAGCGCTCAGCAGAGCGCTATCTCAAATACCATTACAATGTGAAGAACACAGGTGGCGGAAGCAAAGAGCCTACCGCCAACGCAAGCACAATACGGAGGGCGGCGGAGGACGCCAACGACGGCAGCACCTGGAGCGGCGTGCACAAGGAATACCACCGCCGCTTTTCACGCCTGGCTGAGCTGTTTGGCTATCAAGACATCGTGTTCGTCGACATCAAAACCGGCAATGTTGTTTACAATATTAGCAAAGAAGACGACCTGGGGACGAATCTTCTCACCGGCCCCTATGCGGAGTCGGCCGAGGCCAAAGTGTTTCGGGAGGTGAAAAAGTCGAAAGATCCCTTCTTTATTACTTTCAGCGACTTCGAACAATACAAGCCTAGCTTTGGCAAGCCCACAATGTTTGTGGGAACAACCGTGTTCGATGGTGAAGAATTTGTGGGGGCCTTGATCTTCCAGCTCAGCAACGAGAAAATCGACAATTTGATGACAGCGAATCGCAGATGGAAAGAGGTGGGAATGGGACTCAGCGGCGAAACTTTCCTTGTGGGAGAAGACAGCCTCTTCCGTTCCTCACCCAGAACATTTCTTGAAAACCCAAAACAATATCTAGAGATTGCCAAAAGAAACGGGCTCTCTGAAAAAAAGATCGAGGAGATCCGAAGAACCGGCACGCCAGTGTTGGTGCAGCCCGTCAAAACCCAGGCCGCGGCCAATTCCCTGGCGGGACGTACCGGCACGATCCACTACACCGATTACAAGGGGGTTCCCTCTGTCGCCTCCTATCAACCCATTCGCTTTGGCCCTTTTGAGTGGGGCTTGATCGCCAAGATCAATCAAGCCGAGTTGTTCAGCGGCATCCGCCGCCTGGCCCGCGACCTTCTCCTCCTCGCGGCCGTTTTGATCCCCGCCCTCACTTTCTTGACGCTGTGGATCGCCCGGGCCTTCATTCGGCCGATCCGGCGCCTTCTGGATGCCACCGAGAAGATCGGCTCAGGCGATTACCAAATCCAAATCCCCGTGGCGGCCGATGACGAATTCGGCGATCTCGCCACGGCCTTCAACACCATGTCCGACAAGCTCGGGGAGAGGGAAGACACCCTGAGGCATCAGGTGGAGGAAAACGACAGGTTGCTGCGGAGCATCCTGCCTGGCAGCGCGGCCTCCCGCATGAAACAGGGGGCCTCGGCCATCGCCGAAACCCATCCCAGCGTTTCCGTGCTTTTCGCGGAAATTGAGGGGTGGAATGACCTGGCCCAAAACCGTCCCGTGGAGGAATCCATCGCCTTGCTCAATGAACTCACCAGCGCCCTGGATGACTGCGCGGAACGATTTGATGTGGAAAAACTACAGGATGTGGGCTCGTCTTACCTCGCCGTCAGTGGCCTATCCCGTCCCCGCATCGACCATGAGAAGCGGGCTGTGGATTGCGCATTGGCCATGCTGGGGCTGATGAAGCGCTTCAATCAGACCCACGGCGTGAACATCAGTCTTGACATTGGTGTCCACGCGGGCCCCCTCACCACCGGCGTGATGAGTGGCGAACGGCTCTCCTTCGACATCTGGGGCCAAACCATCAACATCGCCCGCGGCGTTCACGAATCCCCGAAGCGCAACGTGATCCAGGTCACCGCACCCATCGCCGAGGCCTTGCGTGGGCTCTATCGCTTCAGGCCTCTCCTGGCCATCCCCATCAAGGGCCATGGAGAGATCCCCATCTGGGAGGTGGAAGGGGTGGTTGAACACCCAAGCGATGGGGAGCACTCTCAGCCAAAGGAGGCCTCCTCCCGATGAACCCTGTCGTGTCCTCCGCGATCACCGCTGGCCAGCTGGGTTGGGTATCGGCGCTCATCTTTGGCTTCCCGATCGCCATGGTGCTGCTCAGCGAGGCCACCCGTCGCCTCCAGCGCCGCCGCCATCCGTTCCTCCCCGCGGTGCGCATCCTGCGCAACTGGGTGATCCCCTCCCTCACCCTCTTCGTGCTGCTGGCGGAGGTGATCGGCCTGGGACGGGGCACCGTGCAGGTGCGGATCGCGGAAACCCTGCTGTGGATCAGCCTGATCTATGGGGCGCTCACCCTCCTCAACAGCGTTCTTTTCGAGGGCGCCTCCCAGGGAAGCTGGCAGGCCAAAGTGCCCCAACTGTTCCGGGATCTGGGACGCTTCATTCTGGTGCTGCTGGGCTCATCGATCGTGCTCTCCACCGTGTGGGGGGCCGACCTGGGGGGGTTCCTCACGGCCCTGGGAGTGGGATCGCTGGTGTTGGGCTTAGCCCTGCAAGACAGCCTGGGCAACATCTTTTCCGGGGTGGCCCTGTTGTTTGAGCAGCCCATTCGCCTTGGCGACTGGGTGGAAGTGAACGGCAAAGCGGGCCGGGTGGTGGAGGTGAATTGGCGTGCCGTGCACCTGCTCACCGGGGATGATGATCTGGTGGTGGTGCCCAACTCGGAGCTGGGGAAAACCAGCTTCACCAACATGAGCAGACCGAAAGAGGGCTACATCCAATCGATCCATATCAACTTCTCCCTGAATGATCCTCCCAACGCGGTCAAGGAGATGCTGGAAGAGACGGTGCAAGAGATTGAGGGCGTCCTCAACGATCCGCCACCCTCAGCCGAACTGGTCAGCTTTAACGATTCTTCCATCAGCTATGTTTTGAAGTTTGCTTGCCCCAGCTTTGGGCAGGCTGGTGGACTAGCTGACGAGCTGATGCGACGCGTCTGGTATGTCGCTCGACGAGAAGGCCTCACCATTCCCTACCCAACGCGGATCTCCATCCCCTATAGCGAGCCAGCCGTCAGCCAGCCAGAAGGGAGGCAAAAGGAGCGTCTGCGGGCCCTTCGCGACTCCGCCTTCGCGATGTTGCCCGCGGCCGATCTCGAACGGCTGGCGACCATCTCCCTGGTGCGGGACTACGCCATGGGCGAAGTGGTGCTTCAGCAGGGCACTCCCCTCACTGGCCTGCAACTCATTCTCGAAGGCGAGGCGGAGGTCTTCCTGAACCAACCGGGCCACGCTCCAGCGTCCTTGGGCATCCTGTGCGCGGGTGAATGTTTTGGAGAGAAAGTGATCCTCCTGCACAACCGCGTCGCCGATACCACCGTGCGAGCGGCAACCGATGTGCGGGTGATGGTGATTGAAGGGAAAAACCTGGCCGCCCTCCTAGATGACCATCCCCGTCTCGCGAGGGATCTGAAAGGCGTCACCGACATCCGACAACGAGCCATCGCGGCGCTCAAACAAGGCGCGACGGGAGCAAAACTTCCGAGCGCCACGTGATCGGCCTCAAGCCCCCCGCAAAAACCATGCTCAAGAACTTCTTTCGAACGTTTGGGGTGCAATCCAAGCTCATCGCCCTGGTGCTCTCGGCCAGCCTGGTGAGCCTATTGTTCACGGGCTTTTTGAGCTTTGGCGTGGCGCGCCACCTGCTGTCTGAAACGGGCTACGAACGGCTCACCGCCATGCGCGACAGCCAGGCGGTCGCCTTGAGTGAGTATGTGGAACGCCTGGGGAACCATGTGATGACCCTCTCAGAAGCCCGCATGACCGTGGATGCCGCAAAGCGGTTCACTGACGCCTTCAATCAACTTCCGGACATTAACGAAGTGCAGAAAAAACAGCTACGAGCATATTACGATACCCAGTTCATCCCCAAGCTAAAAAAGGACAATACCAGCGATCCAGGGATGATTACGAATAGCCCCGACCGAGCCAGCGAGCGCTATATCAAATACCACTACATCGTCTCAAGCGGCACCACCGCCAAAACTGATTCGACCTTCATGGTGGACGCAAAAGACGGCAGCGCCTGGACTGGCGTGCATCAGGACTATCATGAGCGCTTTGCCCGCCTGGCACAACTTTTTGACTATCAAGACATCATGCTTGCCGATATCAAGACGGGAAATATTGTCTACAACACATCCAAAGAAGACGACCTGGGCACCAATCTCCTTACAGGCCCCTACGCCAACTCGGCAGCCGCCAAGGTGTTCCAAGCCATCAAGAAATCGAAAGATCCATTTTTTATCACTTTCAGTGATTTTTCCAATTACGCCCCCAGCTTAGGCAGGCCCACCATGTTAGTGGGAACGTCCGTGTTTGATGGCGACAACTTCATCGGCGCCTTGATCTTTCAGCTCACCAACAAGCGCATCGACAACCTGATGACTTCCAATCGCAAATGGCGAGAGGTGGGCATGGGCGCCAGTGGCGAGACCTACCTCGTCGGCCAGGACACCACCTTTCGCTCCTCGCCAAGATTTTTCCTGGAGAGTCCGAAACAATATCTTAAAATCGCCCAGAAAGCCGGACTTTCCCAAAGTAAAGTTGAAGCCATTCGACAGAATGGCACCCCCATTTTGGTGCAACCCGTGAAAACCGTCGGGGCCCTGAATGCTTTGGCGGGGAAAACCGGCACCACCACCTACAGGGATTACCGGGGCATTCCCGTTGTCGCCTCCTATCAACCCATCCAATTTGGCCCCATGGAGTGGGGCTTGCTCGCCGAGATTGATGAGGCTGAACTCTTCAGCGGCGTTGGCAGTTTGACCCGCAACCTGCTCTTGCTGGCGACCCTGTTGATTCCGGCCTTGGCCTTCCTCACCCTGTGGATGGCGCGGGCCTTCATTCGGCCCGTTCGCCACTTGCTGGCCGCCACCGAAAAAATCAGCTCAGGCGACTACAACGTCCAGATTCCAGTGGCCGCTAATGACGAGTTCGGCGATCTGGCCACCGCCTTCAACACCATGTCGAACAGACTCGATGAGCGGGAGCGGTCGCTCCAGCGGCAGGTGGAGGAAAACCAACGACTCCTGCTCAGTATTCTCCCCGGCAGCGCCGCTTCACGCCTTGGGGAGGGGGCCAAAGCCGTTGCCGAATCCCATCCCAATGTCACCGTGCTCTTCGCTGAAATCGAGGGCTGGAATGATCTCTCCCAAAGCCTTTCCGACGAACGCTCGATGCGTCTGCTCAACGAACTCACCATCGCGCTGGATGACACCGTGAAACGCTTTGATGTGGAAAAACTCCAGGATGTGGGCACCACCTATCTGGCCGTCAGTGGCCTGTCGCGGCTGCGCGTCGACCATGAAAAGCGCGCCGTGGATTGCGGCTTAGCCATGCTGCGAGTCATGCGGGGCTTCAACCGGAAACACAACGTGCGCCTCTTCCTCGACATCAGCTTGCACGCGGGGCCCCTCACCACTGGTGTGGTGCGGGGCGAGCGGCTCTCGTTTGACATCTGGGGCCAAACCATCCACATCGCCCGCGGCATCAACGACTCCCCCAAGCACAATGTGATCCAGGTGTCGTCCCCCATCGTGGAGACCTTGCGCGGGCTTTACACCTTCAAGGCTCTACCCCCCGTCACCGTGAAGGGCCAAGGGGAGATTCCAATCTGGGAGGTGGTGGAGTCCGAGGAGCACTCGGAGCACGAGCAACCCTAAGGACTGAGTCGCCTGGTGCCCGGCGCAGGCCCCCTCGGCGGCGGCCACTGGGTGGCCACCCGGTGGTAGCTCACGGGCTTGGCGGACATCCACAGCACGGCGCGCAGGCCATCGGTCTCGTAAGGGTCGCCGGTGTAGTTGAAGCGGGGCCGCTCCGGAGGGGCCGCGCCCACCCCCGTGACAAAACCAAAGCGCTCCAAGCCCTCCGAGAAATAGAGGTCTTGCATCAAATACCAGCGAGTTTCATCCACGGAAGGGTCGATCTTGTGAGTGGTGATGGTCTTGCGGGTGAGACGGACGCCAATGTCGCGGCTGATCTGGCCCACCCATACCGGTGTGCCGCTCACCGTCACCGGCGCCAGCCAAAGCCGCATGTGGTTGCGCTGGTTGACATCGCCGCGTCCCTTCTGCAAAGCCAGATCCTGCGGACGGCCAAACACATAGAGGGGCGACACCGGGGCATAGCGGTAGCGGTGGCCAAAGAGGGAGGAGGTGATGGTTTGCCAGATCGATTCCGCCGAGAGGGTTTGGGTGACATGCCACCCGCGCCGGGCCAGGGGTGGGAACACGGCCTCGGCCGGGCCAATGAGCACGATGTTGAGCGGATCGGCGGGGGTGCGGCGATCCCCGCCCAGGGTGCAGCAGGGAAGAGACTCCAGCCAGGTTTTGAGCTGGGCTTCGGTGAGCGCCGTCATCCGGCCGGGCTTCAGCAGATGCTCCCAATTCACCCGCTGAAAATCCGTCCGCAGCCCGGGCACCCGGGTGAGAAACGAGAGGCGGCGCACCCTCCGCCGTCCCGGGGCCACCAGCTCCACATCGGCGTATTTGATGCCCTCATCCCGGTTGGTGAACACATAGCCGCTGATGGTGCCGCCGGGATCCACCGACTCCGGCAGATCCAGCCCCCGCAGGCGGGCGTCGAGACGGGCGTTGCCAGTGGGATCCAAGAAGCGGTGCCCCTGCCAGGCCACCTCCAGGGGGGAGAAATAGTCGTTGTCGATGGTGATCGGTGGAATGTAGTAACGGCTGTCGTCGCTGTTGCGCACCCGCACCCACACCGGTTGGATGTTGGCCCTCGCCAGATCAAACCCCACCAGTTGGTGGGCCTCCGCGTCGCTCAGGCTGGCCACGCTGACGGTGACGCCCCCCACCTCACGGGTCTCGGCGCGCCGCTCGATCACCCGTGGGGAAAATCCCTGTGGATCCTGGCCGACGATGGGTCCCGTACCCACCAGAGCGGGAATGGCGGGCCAGAGCAGGGCCAATGACCATGGGCGAGGACGACACCCGGGGCCAGGGGACCGGCGGGGGACGTGGGGGAAGCCCCAGCGGGGCCACACCAGAAGTGCCATGGGGAAGGGGACGCCTGCACCAGCCTGCCAAAGGGCGTGGTTTGGGTCATCCTGAAAGGAGATTCGGTCGAGAGCAGGCCATGCCGTCCCAGCCCCAAGCGCCCGTGCTCCCTTCGAGGCCCGTCCCAGCGGAGCGGGCGGCGGGGCGGGGGGAGGGTGCGGCCTAAAGCCCATGCGACTTGTCCTGGCCCCGGATTCCTACAAAGGCTCCCTCAGCGCCCGCCAGGCATGCCAGGCCATGGCGGAGGGGATCCGGCGGGTGGTGCCAGAGGCCGAACTCCGCCCCATCCCCCTGGCCGATGGTGGAGAGGGCACCACCGAGGCGCTGGTGGCCGCCACCGGCGGCTGGCTTCAGAAGGTGATGGTGTGCGGCCCACTGCCAGCGGAGAAGGCCCGGGTGGAGGGCCAGCTGGGTTGGCTGGGGGCGGACCAGGCGGTGCTGGAGATGGCCAGCGCCTCGGGGCTGCCGCTGGTGAGCCCAGAGCGGCGTGATCCGCTCCAAACCACCAGCCATGGCACGGGCGAGCTCATCGCGACCGCCCTCGACGCCGGAGCCCGGCGGCTAATCCTGGGCATCGGCGGCTCGGCCACCAATGATCTGGGCGCTGGCATGGCCCAGGCCCTAGGGGTGCGGTTTCTAAGGGCCGATGGCCAGCCCATCGACGAGCCCATGGGCGGCGGCCAGCTGGGGCAAGTGGCGGCCCTCGACCTCACGGGCCTGCATCCAGGCCTGGCCGCCTGCGAGCTGGAGGTGGCCAGCGATGTCGACAATCCCTTGTTGGGGCCCGAGGGCGCCACGGCGATCTATGGCCCGCAAAAAGGGGCCACGGCCGCGATGGTGGCGGAGCTGGAAGCGGGTCTGGCCCATTTGGTGGCTCTGCTGGAAGAGGCCACGGGGCGGCGGGTGCGGGATCGGCCTGGCGCCGGGGCCGCCGGGGGCATGGGGGCCATGTTGATGGCCCTGAGCAACGCGGAGACACGCCCAGGGATCGAGCTGGTGCTGAGCGCCAGCGGCTTCATGGAAGCCCTCAGCGGGGCCGATCTGGTCTTCACCGGCGAGGGACGGGTGGACGGGCAAACGGCGCGGGGCAAAACCATCAGCGGAGTGGCGCGTGCCGCCGCCGCCGCGGGCGTGCCAGTGGTGGTGATCGCGGGAGAAATCGGTGCCGGCTCGGGCGACCTCCACGGAATCGGCGTGAGCAGCCTGCATTCCCTGGTCCCCGGCCCTATGGATCTGACCAGCGCGATGGCCCAAACCCGTCCTCTTCTCGCCGACGCGGCTGAGCGAATCCTGAGATTGGTGGTTGCCGTCAAGGGGCGCTCCGGAGGGTGAGGAGCGAGAGCCGCGGGCTTAGCACTGGGCACTCCGTGTAGAGTGGCCAGGGCTTGCAAGACCTCGATACCAGCAATATGCAACCCAAAGCCGAAGCGACTCCTCAACTAGACAGCCATAAAATCAATAAGAAACTGCCCTTGATGTTGAGCGTTGTTGTAACGGTACAGAATCAGGCACTGGAGATTGACTCTTGGCTCACGCAACTCTCTGAATGCGTGGCCCATCTCGTCAGCGATTACGAAATCATCATTGTTGACAACGGTTCAACCGATGAGACCCTGGAAATTCTCCATCAGCTCACCTCTGAGCAAGGGATGGCCAATTTGCAAGTCTTTTCTCTTGCGGGCCATGTTGACGACCTGACGGCGCGCTGGGTTGGCATAGAGAACAGCTTAGGAGATCTGGTGGCTTGCCTGGATTGGCGCCAAGGGGACCTGGCTTTTCTCGAAGAATTGGTTCGCACAGCCAGCGAAGGCTATGACGTCGTCTTTACACGAAAGTCTCCATTACCCAGGAAAGCGAAACATCCAAATCTCGTTCTTTATCGAGCATTCGGAATAGCCATACGCCTGACAACCGGAATGGCGATCGACTCTTATTCCACCTCATTTATCGCCATCAGCCGGCGCATCGTTAGCCATCTCTTGCAGTACCCAGATCCACAGATCAAGTTTCGTAATTTGGGGTCCTCAACGGGCTTCAGACGCACATTAATTACCCTAGCCGCCAGCCCAGACTACAGGCCCAATATCAATCTTCGTCAAAGCATCCCCCGGGGGATCAGGCTGGTGACCTCGTCCACAAGTTTGCCCATGAGATTTGCGACGCTTCTTTCGGCATTTTGCGCCCTCTTAAGCATTCTGTACTCTATTTATATTATTTTAATTTGGGCATTCAAGAAAGATGTCGCTCCGGGCTGGGTGAGCCTATCTATGCAACAGTCAGCGATGTTTTTTCTTATTTCGCTGGTCTTGATGATCATGTCTGAGTATGTGCTGGAGATCTCCAGAAAGACAAACTCTGGGCCTTCGTATTACATTGCCGACGAGTTTACTTCTGCCAGGCTAACTCGCAAAGAACGACTTAATATCGAGGTGGATCAAGATGCCAACACAAAGATCCAAAGGAATACGTCATCTTTCTCATGACTTCATTTTGAGATGACTTTCAAGCAAGCCTGCGTGGTAGGTGGCGGATTTTACGGCTGTGCCATCGCGCTCTATCTCAAACAAGTCAAGAGAATTCCCGATGTGTCTGTTTATGAGCAGGGCCCAATTCTGCTGGGAAGGGCTTCCTATGCCAATCAAGCCCGAGTGCACAATGGTTATCACTACCCGCGTAGTTTTACAACCGCTTACCGCAGTCACGCAAACTTCGGTCGCTTTGGCAGAGATTGGGACTGCTGCGTGAAGAGTGATTTCAGGAAATATTATGCCTTGGCCGGGAAAAACTCAAAGGTCACAGGGGCACAGTTTTTACGTTTTTGCAGTCAGATTGAGGCTCCGGTATGCGAGGCGGAAGAGGATGTTGTGCGGCTATTCAATCCCGCATTGATTCAAAAGGTTTTCAAAGTTGAGGAGTATGCGTTCGACGCGGAACGCCTCAGGGAGTGGATGGGCAGGGAGCTACAGAAGGCTGCAATCGACATCTTTCTTGGCCATAGAGTTGTGCGTAGCAAGGAGGGCGAGAGGGGAGAGATCGACCTGGAGGTCGTCAGCCATACTGGGGAAAGCTTTTCCGTGCGGACACCGCTGGTCTTCAACTGCACCTATAGCGGCCTTGGCCAACTAAGCGAGCCAGAGAACACAGCAGGGTTTGAATTGAAGCATGAGATTGCCGAACTCTGCCTCATCGAACCACCAGAAGTTCTCGCTGGTATTGGCATTACAGTCATGGATGGTCCATTCTTCTCTGTGATGCCTTTTCCAGCTCGTGGCTTACACAGTCTCTCCCACGTACGCTACACACCTCACAGCAATTGGAAAGATCAATACGGCCTCTCTCCCTACGACATTCTCAATGCTTATCCCTGTGAAAGCAGAGTCGATCGGATGTTGCGTGACGCCTGCCGATACCTTCCCTCGCTCGCCAAGAGCCATCATGCGGAATCCCTGTTTGAGATCAAAACGGTGTTGACCAAGAATGAGACGGACGATGGGCGGCCGATTCTTTTTAGAGAAGATTCACGCATCAAAGGAATGTATTCCATCCTAGGAAGCAAGATTGACAACATCTATGATATCCTTGAAAGCATAGACTCACTGGTGATGGGGCAATCATGACATCATCTCTTGTCCAGTCACATGCTCTGATCGGGCATTCAGGTTTTGTGGGTTCCACACTTAAGAAACAGCATTCTTTCACCCACCTCTATCGCTCCAGTGATATTGATACAATCAGTGGATTAGATTTAGATTTGGTGATTTGCGCAGGGGCTCCCGCCAAAAAGTGGGTTGCCAATCAGCAACCAGAGGAGGATTGGGCTGGAATTGAAAGACTAATGGCCATCCTGTCAACAATTACAGCCGAGCAATTTGTCCTGATCAGCACTGTGGATGTGTTCAACCATCCAGTGAATGTGGATGAGTTATCAACAGTAGAGACGGAGAACCTCCACCCTTACGGACTCCATCGCCGGAGACTTGAAGAATTTGTCGAGGCACAGTTTCCCTCCTCGCTGATTGTGCGATTGCCAGGCCTGGTCGGCCCAGGACTAAGGAAAAACGTGATTTATGATCTTCACCACAACAATGACCTTCACAAAATTGACCATCGAGCGGTGTTTCAATTTTATCCAATGATTAACCTATGGTCGGACATCAGGAAAGCCCTCGCCCTGAGTCAGCATCACCTCATTCACCTGACGGCCGAACCGATCAGTGTGGGCACACTCAGTGAAGAAGCATTTGGCAAACCTTTTGCCAACGAAGCCATGGCCCATCCCCCCGCCTACGATTTTCAATCCGTCTATGCATCCAGCTTTGGAGGGTCAGGGCGCTATCAGTACAGCAAACGCGAAACCATTCAAGCCACACGGGCCTACACCCAAACTGAGCCCACAACGGAGGAGCGATCACCTTGAGAATCTCCATCTCCAACATTGCCTGGGATGTGAAGGAGGACTCGGCGGTTGCCGATCTTCTCCAAAGCTTGAACGTGGATACGATTGACCTGGCACCTGGAAAATACATCAAGAACTTCCAAGCGGTCGATTTAAATGTATGTCAAGCTGTCAAAAGCTGGTGGCTGGAGAGAGGCATCCGATTTGCCGGAATGCAATCCCTTCTCTTTGGAACTGAAGGGTTAAACCTTTTTGGCCCCACGGAAGTTCAGGACCGTATGCTGCTACATTTTTCCTCTGTTTGCTTGATTGGTGAGGCGTTAGATGCCAGGCGTCTGGTGTTTGGCTCACCCAAGAATCGGGATCGCACAGGGCTGGATGATCGTACGGCTTTCGCGATGGCCTGTGAGTTTTTTTTGAAGCTTGCGACGATTGCCGAATCCTACGGGGTCACCATCTGTTTAGAACCAAACCCCTCCTATTATGGTGCCAATTTTATGACAACCACACCGGAGACAGCCGCTGTGGTGACTGAAGTGAATCATCCATATCTCAAGTTGCAATTGGATACGGGCTCGATGTGCATGAACCAGGAAAACCCCGAGCTCATCTGCTCCACCTACCAAGCAATCATTGGCCATGTCCATGCAAGTGAGCCGAAGCTCAAACCTGTAGGTTTTGGCGAATGCGACCACCGGGCAAATTCAGCGGCGATTGCCAGCCATCTCCCTGAGGCGATTGTCACCATTGAAATGCTCACCGCGTCCGAGGCAGCTCCCCTTGAGACCATTGCCGCGTCTGTCCGCTTCACCAAAGATCACTATCTTGGCGTTGAAAAGGAAGCTCACCCATGAAATGGTTGGTGTTGTTGCTAGGGATTGCCTCAAATGCCTCCGCAAGCGTACTCATTAAGATCGGCCTGTTGCCCCCTTATCAACTGCCCTCAGGACGCCATCCCCTCGCGATTCTGACCAACTGGCCGCTGTTGGTTGGGCTTGCGTTATATGGCTCAGCATTTGTTCTTTATGTTTTGGCATTACGGTACTTTCCACTGAATGTCGCCCACCCTACGCTGACTTCCGGAGCCATCGCGGCCGTCGCGGTGTTATCCGTGTTGATTCTGGGGGAATCTTTGCGCCCTGTAATGGTGCTTGGCTTAGGCTTTATGATTCTAGGGGTAGTCCTCCTGATGTCTGGTTATCGCTAGCGTGGATTTCACTCCTTCATCAACGGAAAGCTCGATTCGCGAGGCGTTCCAGCCTGATTGGAAGGTTCCTGAGTTCAGAGTTGATTTCTGGGAAGGGAAAACCAGTCCGCATTGTGTAATTATCCCGGTGATCAATGAGGGCAACCGGATTCGAAATTTTGTGAAGCGACTTTGGACCGCACGAATTCACGAGATTGCGGACATCATTATTGTGGATGGAGGAACAACAGACGGATCCCTAGAGCAACGGTTTTTATTGGATTCCGGGGTTCACGGTTTACTCACCAAACTTGGCCCCGGAAAGTTAAGTGCGCAATTGCGTGTTGCTTATGCCTTTGCCCTGGTCAATGGATATCGAGGAATCATCACTATTGATGGCAACGACAAAGATGACCCTGCCACGATTCCAGAGTTCGTGCGGGCCATTGATCAAGGCTACGACTTTGTCCAGGCATCCCGTTTCATCAAGGGTGGGCGCCATGAAAACACACCTTTGTCGCGCTACCTGGCCATCAGGTTGATGCATGCCCCCATGCTGGCGCTGTCTTCAGGATTCCCCTGGACAGATACCACGCAGGGCTTCAGGGCGTATAGTGCGCGCTCGCTGCTTGATGAGAGAGTTCAGATCTTTAGAGAAGAATTTTCCACGTACGAATTGCTCGCCTATTTGTCCTATCGCCTCCCCAAGCTCCAGTACAAATGCATTGAATATCCTGCGATCCGCATCTATCCTGAAGGCGAAGTTCCCACCAAGATTAGCTCTTTTAAAGGTAATCTTTCCCTGATTAAGTGTCTCGCAAAAGCCTGCACAGGTGGATTCAATCCCTGAGTCTCCACCTGATCGACACTTTGGCGGCGTACCAGAACTTACCGTGGCAGCCAAACCGCGCGTCGATAGAGGGCAAAGGAATAATAATCCTTCAATCGACCGGGCAGAAACCTCGCCAGCGGGGTGTCATTCTTATTGAAGGGCCCACCCGACAATTGAAACCGCTCCCCGCCCACACACAGTTGGGCAGGCATGGGGGGAGACTTTGATTTGTCCTGATTGATGAATGAAACGTGCAATGGGTGAATGTAATAACGGAATTTAACATTAAAGACTCGCTCGAACTCACGCATTTCACCCGGGTTGCAAACCGCCTTGGTAGTGCCTGCACTATCCACAAAGTGAGCCGCCTTGTTTTCAAATGGCTCTCCCAAAACCACAAAGGAGGGAGTCTGCATAAACTTAAACGCCACCGCACTGTCGTCATTCACCTGTGGATCTTTGCCGATTTCCCGCTGAAGGAGTGCGCGCGCCTGGCTGGCGTCTGTGTGGCTGAGCGCAATCGAAGTAGAGATGATCGCATAGGTTCCAAACCAAGCCAAATAAATGGCGGTAATCATGACGATCAGGGACAGGTGTCCACGGCTGGAAAGATATTTCAACGGTGGGAGGGAATGTGTCAACGGGAGATTGCAAAACGCGAGCCAAGCAAGGGGTAGAAATGCGATGTAGTTGTAATCGCTAGCCCGATCTGTAATGTAGTAGCCAAGGAAAGCAAACAGAGCGAGTGCCAGCCATCTTCGATGTTCAAAAAGACTGCAAACGATAACGATGACAAGGAAGAGAATGGACCAGTTCCAGGCGAATGAAGGGAACGTGCCTCCCAGCACATCACTCTTGTAGGCGGCAAGAACACCCTCCAGTGGAAAGGTCTCCACCCATAACTTGGACGCACTTGCCATGTTCTTCAACCATCCCAACAAGTTGAAGGGTGTTGCCAGGGACAGGATGATGGCCGCCAAGAGTGTGCTCCCCCCCCCCAGCAGGGCAATGGGAAAGAGGGCCTTGCGCAGGGGATGGAGGGCCAAGAGGAGAACAACCACCAGGCCGATAAACATCACCCCTACCATGGGAGACGTCAACAGAATGAGGGCAGCGATAGGAATACTGGCCAAGTAAGCCCGCTTGGCCGAGCCACTGAGCTCGTAGGCCAAATAGGGGAGAGCAATCAGCGGGGTGATCAAATGCTCCGGACGACCCTGGACGCCAAGTTGAAGCAAGGTTGGCAAGAGAGCGGCGCAACTAGCGAGGGGCAAGGATGGCGACCCCAAACCGCGGCGAAAGACGCGAGAGAGGAGGAAGGTGTAGAGCAGATAGGTGAGGACATTGATCAATGTATTGGCCGCGTTGTAGCGCAGCCAATCAACTGTTTTCAGAAGCTTTCCATAGAGAATAACCTGAAGGACACCATGATGGTCGTACAGCCCAGCGGGCTTCCACAGGAGACGATCGGTATAACCCCCATAATGCCAGCCGAAATTGCGGGCCACGTTCACCGAAGCGGTGCTATACATCGGTGCATCCACATGCAAGCCAGGCCATTCGATCCTGCCAAAGAGAATCAAATAGGAAATCACAAACAGAATGATGACGATTCCAAGCCAGCCCTTTCTTAGCAGGGGATGAAGTGGCTGATGGTGATGATGTTGGTGATGATAGTGGTGATGATGTTGGTGCTCTGGTTTAAGGCTCATTCCCATGGCCGAATCATAAAATCATGTTATCACAAGTCCTCCAATCACTTCTGGGGCAGGAGTGATTCTTCGTCGACATTGATACGCATCTGCCACACATGCTGACAGACCATCCTTCACAGGACTCGCCGCGCAAGCCCGCGGTGCGAGAGTGGCCAACACAACATCACCGCCCGCGCGATTGACATCTCCCGTCCACGATCCTTCCCCCATGGACTCCGCCTCGCCCCCTTCCCTCACCCACCTCGATTCACACGGCGCCGCCCGCATGGTGGACGTGGCCGACCGGCCCGCCACCCCCCGGGAGGCCACCGCCGAGGGCTTTCTCGCCATGGCCCCCACCACCCTCGCGCTGGTGATGGGAGGGCTCGCCCCCAAGGGGGATGTGCTCGCGGTGGCACGGGTGGCGGCCATTCAGGGCGCCAAACGCGCCTCGGAGTTGATTCCCCTGTGCCACCCGCTGCCCTTGGCGGGGGTGTCGGTGACGATCGAGCCCGCCACCGATGGCAGCGGCCTCCACCTGGTGGCCAGCGCCCGCACCACCGCACCCACCGGTGTGGAAATGGAAGCGCTCACCGCTGTGCAGATTGGTCTGCTCACCCTCTACGACATGCTCAAGGCCGCCGATCCCGCCATGACCATTGGACCGGTGCGGCTTCGGGAGAAGCAAGGCGGACGCCACGGCGTATGGCACCATCCCATGAAGGGCACCACCTCGCTCGCTTTGAAATAAAGGCCGGGGTTCAGATGCCGGGGATGGCCTTCATCGGGTAGGGAAAACTGCGAAGGAACCGAACCAGATCCCGCTCCGCGTATTGGAAGGCCGGAGGATCTCGATCCAAAGCTTCCCGAAGATCCATGGAAAAGCGAGGAGCGGAGCGCCCCGAGCCCTCATAATAATCCACATATTTAAACTCTGGCTCTCTGTTGCCCGCCAATCGCAAAGGAACAACAGGCACATTGAAGGCATCGGCCAGAATGATGCCATGGAGAGAGGAAGACACGACCCTCTCGGATTGGGCGATTTTTTTGGCCACTTTCAAAGGATGGTCCATGGGATCAATGATGGGAATGGCCTGATCAGTTTCCTTCAGCCAATCCTTCACTTTTTGCGTATCTGTATAATGGGGGACAATCGATGTCTGTCCCTTGATTTTCAGGGGTGACTTCAGATTTGGATGGAGAAGGGGAAGAAGGATCGCGGGATCGAAGAACAGGGGCTCGCGATCCGTCGACACAGATCCCGCCCGTTTCAACTCACGCAACGTCAACGGTCCGCGCACCGCATGGCAACTGGCGATGGAGCGGCTGGGCACTTGGTTTTCACGGTGGGCTCCCGACCCCCAAATCACATCCTGATCTTGGAGTGACCAAAGAATGCTGCCAATGGCAAGCAATTTTCCCCGCTCCTCTTGCTGGGCAATTCGAACCCTGGACTGAGAGAGGGCGGCGACAAGATGATAAGATAAAAAATCACCAAAATTGTGACGGTGAAAAATCTTTTGCTTGAAGCGCTTCAGCCGCCAGTTGAGGCGTCTGACACGACTCGCCGACGCATTTCGACTGTTTGGATAAAAGCCAAAGGCAAAAAGGCTTATCTCAGACATTCAATGGACAATCTTGGAACGCTCAACTCATTGGGCGCTGTAACGCCGGATTCATCTCCTTAAGATCCTACCAAACGTCTTCGTCATTCCCCCCAGATGTCCGCCCTCTCCCGAGGCCCGCTCTCCCGGCCCCGATACCCCTCGGCCCCCAGCCTTAGGCCTTGGTGATGGCGGAACCCTTCCCCCGTGAGGGATTGCCGCTGGACGAGGCCCGGAGGCGGGTGCTGGACGCCCTCACTCCTCTGGTGGGCAGCGAACGGCTTCCTTTGGCGGCCTGTCTGGGACGGGTGAGTGCCGAACGTTGCCAGGCCAGCGAGGCGGTGCCGGGTTTTCGAGCCTCGATCATGGACGGCTATGCCATCAGCGGCGAGGCGCCACCGCCCCCGGGCAGCCAGTGGCGGCTGGTGGGCCTTGCCGCCCCTGGCGCCCCGTTCACCGGGGAACTGGGCCCCGGAGAAGCCGTGCGCATCCTGACGGGAGCCCCCTTGCCGGAGATGGCCAACCGCGTTGTGCCCCAGGAGCTGATCAGCCGGGACGACGCCACCCTTCTGCTCAGCGGCGAGATCGGATCGAACGCCTGGATCCGTCCCCCCGACGAGGAAGCGGCCCCCGGAGAGGTGCTGCTCCACCCGGGAGCGCGGCTGGGCCCAGCCGATCTGGCCAGGCTGGCCAGCTGTGGCGTGGCCGCGCTGGCGGTGCGCCCCCGGCCGCGGGTGGGGCTGTTGATCAGCGGCGATGAACTGGTGCCCGCTGGCGAGCCCAGGGGTCCCGGTCGCGTCTGGGAGAGCAATGGCACCCTGCTGGAGGCCCTGTTGGCCCGACTGGGGTTTCCGGTGGCGGAGCGATGGGTGGTGGCCGATCAGCCGGCGGAGTTGGAGCGGGTCCTGGACGACCTGGCCGAGCGCTGTGATGTGGTGGTGAGCACAGGCGGGGTGTCCTCGGGCGATGCGGACTGGATTCGGCCGCTGGTGGCCCGACGGGGGCACGTGACCTTCTGGAAGCTCTTTCTCAAGCCGGGACGGCCCTTTGCCTTCGGACAACTGGGGGGCAAGCCGTTTTTCGGACTGCCAGGCAACCCCGTGGCGGCGGCGATCACGGCCCTCCAGCTCCTCTGGCCGGCGCTGCAGGCCCTGGAGGGCTCTGAGCCCCAGCTCCCGCTCCGGATCCGAGTGCGGCTTGAAACCCCGATGCGGCGAGCGGCGGGGCGGCCGGAGCTGGCCCGGGCCCAGCTGGTGGTGGGCGAGGGGGGCGAACTGGTGGCGCGCATCGAAGGCAGCCAGGCCTCCTCCCGCATCGGTTCGCTGCGGGGCGCCGACCTGCTCCTGGAGATCCCCGCCGAGGAGACCTCCCTGGAGGCGGGCCAGTGGCTGTGGGCCCAGCTCCTGAGGCTGCCGCTGTTCTGAGGTTGGGCTTGGCTCAGTCCGCCTCTTCCTCGCCTAAGGGCGTGTTGCCCGGCACCCAGGCGCCAAGCCCTTCGCTCCATTCCCGTTTCCAAAAAGGGGCGTCGTGCTTGAGGGCCTCCAGCAGCTCCCGCGAGCAGCGCTGGGCCGGACCGCGCCGGTCGGCCAGCACAGCCACCACCACAATGGCCTCCCCAGGGATCATCCGACCCACCCGGTGCGCCACCCGCACGGCCACCACCCCATGGCGCTCGGCGCTGGCCCGGGCCAGCTCCAGCAGCTGAGACTCACTCATGCCGGGGTAGTGCTCCAGTTCCAGGGCCTCCAGCGGCAGGCCCGCCGCCGTGGTGCCGCGCACGCGGCCGATGAAGAGGCTGGTGGCGGCGGGGGGGGCATCGGGGGTGAAAGGGAGGAGGGCCTGCCACTCCTCCACCAGCGACAAGGGGGCGAAGGGGTGGGGATGCAGGCTCACCTCCACGCCAGGTTGGGAGGGTCCACCGATCCGAGGGAGGCCAGGGTCAGCCACCGGAGATCGGCGGGAGAAACGCCAGCTCATCCCCATCGGCCAGGGGCGTATCGGCTGGGGAAAACCGCTGGTTGATCGCCACCCGCAATCCCCCCGGAAGGCGAACGCCATGGGGATCGGGGGGACCAGGTGCGGCGGGGGCTCCGGTGGTGTCGGACCAGGCGATGGCCAGACCGAGCTCCTCCCAGAGGGTCAGGGGGGTGGGCCGCGGGGCCGCCGGGATCACCAGCCGCTCGCTCCAGCCCATGGCCTCGCGCAGGGAGGCGAACAGTCGAACCCGCACGGTGGCGACGGGTGGGGCCTGGCGCTGTGAGGGATCCAGAGAGGGCATTGGCTTCCGTGGCCGCACACCAGTTTGGGGCCTAAGGGCATGCCGCGCCCACAATGGCTCCAGCCCCGCCGTCCCCTGTGTCCCTCGCCATTGCCCTGCTCACGGTGTCGGACACCCGCACCCTGGCCGACGACCACTCCGGCGACGCCCTCCGGGTGCGACTGGAGGCCGCGGGGCATCACCTGCGGGAACGGGTGATCGTGCCCGACGACCGTTACCGCATCCGCGCCGAGGTGAGCCGCTGGATCGCCGATCCGGAGGTGCGGGTGGTGATCAGCAGCGGCGGCACGGGCCTGACCGGCCGCGATGGCACCCCAGAGGCGGTGGCCCCCCTGCTCGACAAGACCATCGAGGGCTTCGGAGAGCTGTTTCGGGTGCTCTCCTTCGAGACGATTGGCACCAGCGCCCTGCAGAGTCGCTGTCTGGCCGGGGTGGCCAACGGCACGCTGATCTTCGTGCTGCCAGGCTCCCTCGACGCGGTGGAAACGGCCTGGGATCGGCTGATCGGAGCCCAACTCAACGCCGAGACCCAGCCATGCAACCTGGCGCGGCTGCTCCCCAGGCTGCGGGAATCGCCGGATCCACCCGCGGGGGCATGAGTCGGCGGGCGGGATGGGCCTCACCGGTCGGGGCAGCGAACGACGCAGCGCTGGTCGGGCCGCGTTGGCGCCGCCAGACGCCGTCGCGTCGCGCCTGGGGAGCGGAAGCTGGGCGTCGCCTCAAAGGCGGCGAACTTGCTCTCCAGTGTCCATTGGACCTTGGCGCGATCATTGACCGCCAGGAAGTTGGCGCAGCGGGGGGAGAGGCGTTCTTGGCCGGGAATGTCCTCAGCGCAAACGGGCTTGATGCTGGCATAGGCTGGGGATTGCCACAGGCTTTCCCCCTGGAGAAAACTATATTCCAAGCTGTTGCGCGCTAAATCTTTCAACTCGGAATACCCCAAGTCATAACGCGTCGCGGCCAACAGGTACTCATTGCTGAGGTCAACGCGGGAGATGCCTTCATCATCGGAGGCGAGCGCCATGGGCACCCCGGCTTGCTTGTAATCAAGAAAGGGGTGCTGATCGCCCTTCATATTCAGAATCACCTCATTGCTGGTGAGACAGATTTCAACGAGCACGCCCCGACGACGCATGGCTTCCATCAGCTGGAAAGGCTGATCTTCAAACATGATGCCGGCTCCATGACCAATGCGGCTGGCTTGGGCAAGTTCAACCGCCTGACGGATGTGGAAGCGCAAATCCTCGGGAGGGACCAAACCAAGATTCAATTCCCCCGCATGGAGGGACACCTTCACCTCAGGATGTCGCGCCTTAAGAAATTGAATCATTTTCATCTGCAATGTATAATCACGCAATGCCACAGGGTTGTCTTCAGGCGCGACCAAATTGATGCCAACCACGCTGGGGGAGGCCTTGGCCAGCTCAAAGGCATAGACCAATTGAGCGAACACTTCCTCAGGCTGGCGCGTGCGAACCGTCTGCTGCAGAAAACGAACCGTCACCCCACAGCCAGGCTGAGCCTCAGGCGTTCCACAGCGCAATGCGCGCGCCAGTTCACGGTTGATGGTGTCGAGATCCTGGCGACCCTGGGCCACCAAATTCATCAGGCCCGAGTCGAGCAACCGCTGACGCGATTCAGCGAAATTCCCCGTCCAACCCACAGAGCGCCCCAGCTGTCGCGCCTCGCCGCCCTTCACCGTCAGCAGCAACTCCAAATAGGAAATATGCTGCGAGGCGGCACGATTGGCAACCTCGGCCACCATGTCATCTTGACGTGAGAGGGAGGAGGAAATCAGCTCGAAGCCCGCAAATGCCTCAAAGAATCTGTCGTGGCCGGAACGGCCGGCGAAGGCAAGATTACGAGTGGACCACAGATTGATCAACGCATCATAGGTGGAGGTTTTTTTAAACAGATCTGAGGCGGGGAAATACCTGGGGTTGGTCCCGCAGCCACTCGGTTGCACCAACGCCGGGCCGGATGGGTCGACACAAAACCCATCAGCCGCGGCCCAATTCAAATAGTGTTCGGCATACACGGCTCCGCTCAGATGGGAGTGAATATCTCCCCCCTTGGGCATGCGTTGCACAAAGGCCCTGATCCTTGTGGGGCGATCGCGGTTCCGCTCAAACCAGGCGGCGACTTCGGCCTCAGCGGGACGAACGGGTCGGACGGCGGGGGAGACCTCCTGGGCGGCGACCTTGAGGACAAGGACATTGGCGCCGATGAGGAGGCCCCAGAACGTCGCGGACGAGAAGAGTCGGGGAATCAGCAAGCCAACATTTTGGGTGCGCAAGGGATTCTATTGGCAAATTCCCTACACCAATACCCGCGCGGTTAAATTGTAATCACCGTGAAAGCGAGTTTTTTGGCCTCGCCAGGCGGAGATCGCTTTCCCCCAACGCTTCGGACATCTCGCTTGAATGAGCCCACCGACTGCTCGCCATCCATGCCCGCCGATCCCAGCCCGGAGGACGCCACCGCGGGCGGCGGCTGGCCCCTGATCGACGGCTGGGCCCGCGCCACCGTCTCCCCCACCGGCCCCCGCCTCTGGCGAACGCTCACTCACCAAAGCGCCTGCCTCTCCTGCGCCTGGGGCACCGGCGGCCAAAACGGCGGCTTCCGCGATGAACTGGGGGAACCCTTGCAGCGCTGCCTCAAAAGCGTGGAGGCCATCAGCGCCGAACTTCAGCCGGCGGTGCCCTCCGAGGTGTTCGCCGGGCGGACCGCGGCGGAGCTGCGACAGCTCAGCTCCGCCGACTGCGACCGGCTCGGCCGGCTGGATCGGCCCCTGATCCTGCGGGAGGGCGGCGCGCACTATGAACCCCTTGATTGGGAGGAGGCCCAGGCCCTCACCGCCGAGGCCTTTCGCGCCCCGCCCGCCGAGCGGGTGGCCTCCTACAGCTCAGGCCGCTCCTCCAATGAGGCGGCTTTTTTGCTGCAACTGCTGCTGAGGGCCCTGGGCTCCAACAACCTCGCCGACTGCTCCGACCTTTGCCACTCCCCCTCCACCGTGGGCTTGGGCAAGGCGTTTGGCAGCGGCACCTCCATGGTGAATCTGGACAGCCTCCACCAAGCCGATGGGGTGGTGCTGGTGGGCTCCAACGCGCCAGCCAATCATCCCCGGCTGATGAATGAGCTCATCCGCCTGCGGGAACGGGGCGGCACGGTGATTGTGATCAACCCCGTGTTGGAGGCGGGTCTGCTGAAATTTGGCTCGCCGGCCTTTCCGATTCGCTCGATGCTGGGCGGCGGCAGCGACATCGCCTCGCTGTTTCTCCAGCCGGTGCCCGGCTCCGACGTGGCGGTGTTTCTGGGGATCCAGAAGGCGCTGTTGGAGCGGGGCGCCATCGCCTGGGACTTTGTGAAGGCCCACGCTGAGGGCTGGCGGGAACTGATCACCCAGATTGAGGCCACCAGCTGGGAAGCGATCACCCGCTGTTGCGGCCTGAGCCGCGAGGAACTTGAGCACACCGCCGCCCGACTGGCCGCGTGCCGCGCCGTGGTGTTCGCCTGGGCCATGGGCATCACGCACCACGCCAACGGCACCAGCAACGTGCGGGCCATCGCCAACACGGCCGTGCTCACGGGCAACGTGGGCCGGCCCGGGGCGGGCACGATGCCCATCCGCGGCCACTCCAACGTGCAGGGCTTCGGATCCATGGGGGTGACGGTCCGGCTCCGTGAACCCATGCGGCGGGCCCTGGAGCGGCTGCTGAACAAGCCCCTCAGCCGAGTGCCGGGCTACGACACCCGCGCCCTGATCGAGGCCGCCCACCGCGGAGAGGTGGACACGCTGCTCTGCCTGGGGGGCAACCTCTACGGCGCCAATCCCGACAGCGGCCAGGCCCAGCACGCCCTGGGCGCGATCGACACCATCATCTATCTGGCCACCAAAGCCAACACGGGCCATTTCCACGGTCTGGGCGCCCGCCAAACCCTGCTGCTGCCGGTGTTCAACCGGTTTGAGACGCCGCACCGCACGACCGTGGAATCCGGCAACAACTGGGTGCGACTCAACGAACCAGGCACCACCCACCTGCGGAGCGGCCTGCTCATCAGCGAGGTGGATTTCCTCGCCGAGTTGGCTCACCGTCTGCATGGCGAGACGCCGATCGACTGGCGCCGCCTGCGGGATCCCGTCTACGTGAGGGAGCTGATCGCCCGCACGGTGCCCGGCTACGAGGCCATCGGGGACATCGACGAAAGCCATCGCGAATTCGAGGTGGGCGGCCGGGTCTTTCCGGAACCCCGCTTCGCCACGGAGAGCGGTCGGGCCCAGCTGGTGGTCACTCCGCTACCGGAGCTGGGGCTGCCGGAGGCCGACCATTTCGGGGGGTTGGCCCCAGGGGAACCTGGATTGGTGCTGAGCCTGATCACCGCCCGAAGCTACGGCCAGCACAACACCGTTGTCTACAAAGCGGGCGACAGCTATCGCGGCATGCCGCATCGCCACACGATCCTGATGAACCCCACCGACATCACCGCCAGTGGCCTGGTGGCCCATCAGCGGGTGCGCGTGCGAGGCGAGGCGGGGGAGCTGGACGGGATTGAGGTGATCCCGGGCTCGATCCGCCGCGGCGCGGGGCTGATGTTCTACCCCGAGGCCAACGTGTTGATGCGAGCGGTGATCGACGCCGAGAGCGGCACACCCGCCTTCAAGCGGGTGCCGGTGCTGGTGCGAGGGCGGTGAGGGAGGATGAAGCGATGAGAACCGTCTGGATCATTGACGGCGCCTACCTGTTCAACCACGGGCGGAGCCGACCATTCGACTACCTCAAACTCAAATCGGAGTTGGTGCGGCTGAATGGGGATCCGTTCTATGAGGCCTATTACCTCAACTCCACCCGGGATCCCTCTTCCGATGCCCAGAACGGCTTCCACACCTGGCTGAAATCGGCGCCTCCCCGGGGCCCCAAGATCCGAGTGCAACTGTATCGGTTGAAGGATCTCCACATCACCTGCCAACACTGTGGAACCGACTCTGTTCGCGAGGTGCAGAAAGGAGTGGACGTCGGCATCGCGACACTGATTGTCAAGATGGCGGCCCAAGGGGTGTACGACCGGCTGCTTCTTTGCGCGGGGGACGGAGACTTCGAGGACGCGATCTCCTATGTCAAATCGGAGCTGCACAAAGAAGTATGGATCTGCGGGTCCCAGGACAACCTGTCCACCGATCTCCAGTCGTACGCGGATAATGTGATTTGGCTGGAAGATCTCCATCCGGCGATCGACAAGGAGCCTTGACTCCCCTCTCGATCCGCCCCCTCACCCCTGGCGACATCCCCACCGTGACCGGCTGGGCGCGGCGAGAGGGCTTCACCCCCGGGCTGGGCGATGTGGCCATCTACCGCCAGACCGATCGGCAAGGTCTTTGGGTGGGCTGGCTCGGGCCGGAGCCTGTGGGCTGCGTCGCCGGCGTGCGCTACAACGCCGCCTACGGCTTCATTGGCCTCTTTCTCGTGGTGCCAGAGCACAGGGGGAAGGGTTACGGCCTGGCGCTTTGGCGCCACGCCCTGGGCCATCTGGCGGATGTGCCTTGTGTGGGCCTGGAGGCCGCCCTGGATCGGGTGGAGGATTACGCCAGTTGGGGGTTCGCGCCGGCCTCCCCCACCACCCGTTGGTGGCGGCCCGGGGATCGCGACATCGCCATTCCGCCGCCCTGGCCGTCCAGGCCTGAGGAGTTGGCGCCCTCCGCCACCTCCCGGCCCCTGAGCCCCTGGTGTCTGCTGGAGGGGGCCGCCATCCCGGAAGGGTCGGTGCAGCGCTTTGATGCCCAGCGGGAGCCTTCCCCCCGCCCCCACTTCCTGCGCCAGTGGCTCCACCATCCGGCGGGAACGGTGCATGCCCTGATGGATCAGGCGGGCACGTGCCATGGCTTTGGCCGGATCCGCCCCTGCCTGCTGAAAGAGGGGGAAGGGTGGCGAATCGGCCCCCTGGTGGCCGATGGCCCCGACGCGGCCCAGGCCCTGCTGGAGGGCTTGCTCCAGCGCCAGCCAGGAACGGCGCTGATCGATGTGCCCGGCGCCAATCCCGGGGCGGGGCGGGTGCTGGAAGCTTTGGGGTTCGCCCCCCTCAGCCACACGCTCCGCATGTATCGGGGCCCGGCCCCGAGGGTGACGCTGGCGGATGTGTACGGCCTGGCCTGCCTGGAGCTGGGGTGAGGGCGGCGCCCCGCCTCAGGCCGCCTCCAGCTGGGGCTCCCGATAGGGGATGAAGTTGGCCTTGCGGGTGCCGCAGATGGGGCAGACCCAGGTGTCGGGGATGGCCTCAAACGGGGTGCCCGGGGCGATGCCCGATTCCGGGTCGCCCAAGGCCGGGTCGTAGATCATCGAACACACCTTGCAGATCCATTTCCCCGCCACCGGGGTGTCCGCCTCACCGGCGCTGCCCTTGCCCCGCAGGGCATCCAAGGCGACGCCGTAGCGCTCCGCGTGGTGCCGCTCAATCGGCGCGAGAAAGCCAAAGTTGCTGGCGGCGCGGCGGAAGATCGCCGCGTGCTCCCTCGCCTCGTCTTCCTGGGCCACAAACTCGGCGGCGGCCTCTCCATCTCGATCGGCCCGGGCTTGGGAGGCGAACTCCGGGTACATGGTGGTGTACTCGTAGGTTTCCCCTTCAATCGCCAGCTCCAGGCAGCGGGCCAACACCTTCCGCTTCTCTTCAGCGCTGAGGGCCTTGGGGTTGTCGATCACCAGTTCGGGATGCAACAGACGGAAGTGGGCAAAGGCGTGCTCCGTCTCTTGAGCCGCGGTGTCGCGAAACAATCGGGCGAGGTCGGCGTCCCCCAGGGTTTTCGCCACGTCGGCAAAAAAGAGGTATTTGCGATTGGCCATGCTCTCTCCCCCGAAGGCGGCTTCGAGGTTGGCCTGGGTGCGGGGCTGGGAGAGATCCATGGGGAGGGATTCTGAGGACGACAGGGGTGAGTTTTTAGCGGGAATGGGCGCGGGGCGCGAACCCGCCAACCGCGCCCGAGGGCACGTTGGGGGCAATCCCTCCACCAGCCGTCCCTCGGGGGCGCTAGCCAGTGGGGCCACAATAGGCGGCGCTCGGCTCCTCGACCCTGATGGGTTTTGATCCCCGCCACTGGCGGACCTCTCCAGGAAGCCGGCCGATCACCGCCAACGTGGACGCCCTGCTGGCGGAGAACGAGGCCCTGCGGCGGGAGGTGCGGGCCCTGCGCCAGCTGCTCGAAGGGCGGCGCTCTGGTGGCCAGCACCGGGTGACCACCAGCCCTGCCGCGGGCCTCAGCGTCGAGGGGGTGGAACGGTGGTGTGAGGCCATGGCCCGCCATCCCGCCTGGGGCTCCCTGCGGGTGGGGCCACCCGGTGGCCTGCGGGGGGTGGTGGAGGAGCTGCGCCGCCACTGGTGGGACCCCACCCTCACGCTGGAGGAGGAACTGGATCGCCAGGCCCCTGGACTCGGTGCCGAGCTGGGGGCCGTCCTGCGGGGTCCCCACAGCCGAGGCCGCTGGGCGGTGCGGGCCGCCTTCGCCCTCTACGGGCCCCGGGCGATCGAGTGGCTCAGTGAGGAGCCCCTGCGGGTGGTGGAGGAACTGCGCCAGCGGGCGCGGCGATTGGAGCGCCAACAGGAGCGCCAGCGAGGACCGGGGCAGGGGCCCCGGCGCGGCACCCGCACCGAAAACCACAGCCAGGCTGGCGAGGAGTCCTCGGGGCGAGGGTCGAAGACTCCGGGGGCCGGAAGCCCCAGCGACGGCGGGGCGGGGAGCGCCGCCGGCTCGAGGGAAACCGGCGACCCGTTGGATCCCCGCAGGCGGGAGGCGCTGCGCTTGCTGGGCTTGGAGGGCGGCGCCACCCCTCAAGCCATCAAGCGGGCCTACTGGCGCCTGGCCAAAGCCCATCACCCCGACCTGGGGGGCAATGTGGAGGCCTTCCGCCGAATCGACGCCGCGTACCGGTTGCTGGTGGGGTAAAGCCAGGCCAGCCGGCCCGGTCTCGGGGCGTGGTTGGTCCGGCGGTGGAGAACGCCACCAATGAAGAATCACGAAGAGAGAGGAGGGAGCCTGGGCGGATGTCTAGGGTGAGTCTCAAGTCTCTTGAGCGATGAAGAATCCCTCAGGCTGCCTCCAGGCTCCACGAGAGTTCAAGGGCGCTTTGAGCGCGAGAGACAGGCGCTCGGCGAGAGAAGGGGGACACAACCGATGAGGTGGTCCATCCATCCGGCGAAGGGCGAGAGTCCGCCCAGAGATGGCGGCCCGACCTCAAGCTCATGATTGGCTCCGCCCTGGTCTATCTGCGCAAACGGGTGGACGCCCATCTGCGCTCAGCCCTCGCCCTGGAGAGTGATGGCAGCACAGCGGATCGGGTGGTGTTTGTGGAGGGCGACAAGCTGGATCCATTCACCGTCCCCCTGGGGAGCATCGGGATGGTGGTCGTGAACGTGCGGGAAGAACGCGAATTCAGGGACGCCAACCGACATCAACGACCGTCGGGAGAAGGAGGTGGAGTAGAGCGCCATCATCCGGACATCCATCTGGAAATCTCGCTGCTGTTTGTCGCGAAGTTCAAAGATCATGCCCATGCCTGGAATCAGTTGTCACACGTCATTGGTTTTTTTCAGGCCCATCCCCTGTTTGACCCAGAGACGGACAACGATCTCCCAAACGGCCTACGACGCCTGACCTGCGAATTGGTCTCACTCTCATTTCAGCAGCAGAATGAAATTTGGAGCGCCCTCAAAACATCCCTGCAGCCCGCCCTTCTGTATCGGCTTCACTGCCTGACGTTCCTAGGGCCAGCCACAAAGCATCAACCCACCCCGGTGGAGGTCATCGAACCTCGGCTCCAAAAGAGCCTTCACCTTCGCGCCCCACCGCGGGGGCTGCCCCTGAACCAGTAACGAGATGCTCCGCGGTCTCCGTTGGCCGCCATCGCCACCGCCCCACCCCACCGTCGCCATTCCATGTCTGCCGCCTACGCCACTCCCGGGGTTTATGTCGAGGAAATTTCCACGCTTCCTCCTTCCGTCGCCGAGATCAGCACGGCGATCCCAGCCTTCATTGGCACCACGGAAACCCACTTGAAAGAGGGGGAAGTTGTGGTGCAAGACGTCAACTCTCTTCGCGAGTTTGAGGAGAAGTTTGGACGCGCGCCGGCGGCCGAGTGGACAGTGGCCTTTGACGCGACCACCCAGAGCTTTTCCATTTCAGGGCTGGAAGACCTGCCCTTCGAGCGTTTCTCGGAGCCCAAGAATGTGCTCTGGTACGCCATCGACTTGTACTTCCGCAATGGTGGTGGCCGTTGCTATGTGGTCTCCGTTGGCCCCGCCAGCGTCGCTGGTTCCTCCACCGCGAAGGCTGATCTCCTGAAGGGTGTGGATGCGCTCGAACGCTATGACGAGCCCACCCTTGTCATCATCCCCGAGGCCGCGCGGCTCGGGGATGGAGATTATGGCGAATTGTGCCAGAAGGCCCTCAGCCACGCCGCAAAGATGAAAGACCGTTTTGTGATTCTGGATACCAAGACAAGCGGATTGCGGGGATTCACAACGGCGGACCTGGAGGCCATTCGCGGCGCCTTGGGAGCGACCAATCTCGATCGTGGGGCGATCTTCTATCCCCATCTGCTCACCACCCTTGGGCATCGGTTCACCGAGGACAAGATCCAGATCACGGGCTTGCCAGCCCCAAGCGGCCCCAGCGGCGGCGGCTCAGCTCAACCGACCAACGCGGCGAGTGGCGGGAGTGGGGACATCCTCTCCCCCGCCCCACCCGCCGCAACCGGTCAGGCGGCAACCGTCACCCTGGCGTCCCTGGCGCAAACACAAACAAGTCACCACAACCAAATCAAGAAGCTCCTCGGTGAGCAGCGGGTGATTTTGCCGCCCAGCGCGGCCATCGCCGGCGTGATCGCCAGCGTGGATCGCGACCGAGGCGTCTGGAAAGCACCCGCCAACGTGAGCTTGCAGGCTGTGGTCGGGCCAACGGTGCAAGTGACGGATGATCAGCAGGGTCTGCTCAACATTGATCCCACCACCGGCAAGTCGATCAACGCGATTCGCGCCTTCGCCGGTAAGGGCACCTTGGTGTGGGGGGCCCGGACGCTGGCGGGCAACGACAATGAATGGCGGTACATTTCCGTGCGCCGGCTCTTCATCACCATTGAGGAGGCGGTCAAGAAGGCCACCGCCTTTGCCGTCTTTGAAGCCAACGACACCTCGACATGGCTGAAGGTGAAGGGAATGATTGACAGCTACCTCTACACCCTTTGGGAAAAAGGAGCTCTCAGGGGAACAAAAGCTGAAGACGCGTATTTTGTGAATGTAGGCCTCAATAAAACCATGACCCAAGATGATATTCTTAATGGCCGCCTGATCGTGGAGATCGGCCTGGCCGCCGTGCGACCAGCGGAATTCATCATCTTGCGTTTCAGCCACAAGCTTGCCCAGTGAGTCCCGCCCCTGATCGTTTACGTCCCAATCTCCAGACCCCTTCATTCCCCCCATCGCCATGGCCACCACTCCCGAGACCATTCGCAATGAATACCCTCTGCCGGCCTACAATTACAGAGTGGAGATCGACAGCGAAGCCATCGCCTTTTCCGAGGTTTCCGGCCTCACGATCGGCTATGAGGTTGGCACCTACAAAGAAAGTCCTGTGGGCACTCAGGCCGGTCCCCGCACCCTCTACTTCCCCGGCCAGCGCACCGCCGCCACCATCAGTCTGAAGAAGGGCCTTGTGAAAGGCGTGAGCATCAAGATGCTCTACGGCTGGATTCAAACCGTGCAAACCAACCAGGTGAAGAAACGGGACGTCTTCATTCGCCTCTGTGACGAGAAGGGCGATCCGGTGGTGTCCTGGAAGGCCACCAATGCCTTTCCCACCAAACTCTCGGCACCCACCTTCGACGCGAAGAGCAATGACGCCGCCATCGAAACCTTGGATCTTCAGGCGGATTTCATCAGCATGGAGGAAAGTTGATCGATGGCGGCACCTCTCGCGTCGTTGGCCTATCCACTGGTCGCCTACAACTACCGCGTGGTGGTCGACCACATCACCATGCGCTTCTCCAAAGTGGATGGCCTGGTCTGGGAGCGCAAGGCCATCACCTATCGAGATGGTCTGTCCTTCCTCGATGGGGAATCCATTGGCCTCTACCGTGTGGAGGCGTACACCACGCTCACCCTGCAACAGGGCGTGTTGGCGGCGGATTCATCCCTGCACGACTGGCTGCGGGAGGGGGACGCCCGTCTGCTGCAGGTGCAGCTCTGCGCGGCGGATGGGGGCGCGGTGATGGCCTGGCAGGCGAATCGGGCGATTCCCGTGAAATTGACCGGTGCCAGCCTGGACGCCAAAGGTGGTGAGGTGTTCATCGACACCCTGGAGATCCGAGCCGCTGGCTGGTCGATCAAGCACCCCCTGTAAGCACCGCCATGGCCTCACCCCTGCCACCTCCATCCCTGAGCGCGGCGTTGGCGCCGCCGATGACCCACAGGTTTGGTGTGTTTTTCTTTGCCTCAGGCACCATCGCCAACCCAGTGGACATTCGCTTCCAAGAGGTGTCGGGGTTGCAAGCCACCATCACGACCAAGCCGGATCTTTCCGCCGCCGCCAGGCTCAGCAAACGGCTGATCCCCACCGGAATCGAGTATGGCGATCTGGAGTTGAGGCGGGGCATGGTGGTGGGCTCTCCGCTCACCAAGCAGATCCAGGCGACATTCAACGACTTCAGGTTCATCCGCTCCGATGTGCTGATCACCATCTATTCGGAGCAGGCCGTTCCTACCAGCGCCTATCTCTTCAGCGAGGCTTTCCCGATCTCTTGGCAGGTCAACAGCCTGAGTGCCAAAAGCGAGGATCTCCTGATTGAAAGCTTGAAACTCAGTTACACACGCATGCGCACGGTGAGTTTGTGATGACCATTGAAATTCGCCAATTGATCATCCGCGCGGTTGTGCCAGCCCCAGCCCAGCCCGCAAGCCCCGCCAGCGAGGCCGAAATCGTGGCCCGCTGCGCCCGGGCCGTGCTGCGCCAGCTGGCCCGCCAGAAGGAACGCTGAGGTGACCCGACCATGAACGCTCTGGACATCGTCAAGCCGGCGAAGCTGCACATCACCGCCTTTCAGGACAGTGCCTTCACGCGCCCCGTGCGGCCCGCGCCTAACAAGCTGACAGCCGCCTACAACCCCGAATCTCTCTCCATCAAGCAAGACAACACCTACGAAACCAAGCAAGGAGCGTCCACCGGTGGCGCCAAGGCCAGGTATTACGCCAGCAACTCGCGCCAGTTGAGCGTCACGCTCTCGTTTGTGGGTGTGGATTTCGGGCCCTACGGCTTGAATGCTCCCATCGCGAAGCCACTGGATGTGGGGCAACAGCTGGATCTGTTTCAGCGTCTCTGCCAAACCATCAACAGCGAGACCCATGAACCCTCTTATCTCCGACTGAACTGGGACAAGGGAGGGCTGCGGTCCACCTTTGAGGCCCGACTGAAGAGCTACGACATCAGCTACGGATGTGTTGATCGGGGTGGTGAGGTGCTACTAGCCGATCTCACGGCCACTTTCGTGGAGGCCGTGCATCCCACGAAGCAACGCGCCAGGCAGCGCCTCTCCTCGCCAGATCTGAGCCATCGCCATCTGGTCTTGGCGGGGGAGACCCTGCCCATGCTGTGCCTGCGCTACTACGGCAGCGCCGCCCCCTACCTGCAGGTGGCCGCGTTCAACCAGCTCGACGACATTCGGGTTCTCACCCCGGGCCAGGAGCTGTTGTTCCCCCCCCTGGCGGCACCGGGAGGGTCGGTTTGATGGGTCTGCCGGACGTGAAGATCAGCTGTGCCGGCAAGCCCATGCCCGATGAGGTTGAGGTGGTGGAGTTGGAGGTGCGCCTGGAGATCAACCGGGTGCCCCAGGCGTCGCTCACGCTGCTGGATGGCTCGCTCCCGGAAGGCCGCTTCGCCCTCAGCGAGGAGAGCCTGTTCGCGCCAGGCACGCGGGTGCGCATCGCCTTGGGCTATCTGCCGGATGGAGCCGCCCCCATGCCGGTGTTTGAGGGCATCGTGACGCGCCACGCCGTGGCGGCCACCGCGGAGGGCTGCCGATTGAGGGTGGAGCTGAGCGACCCGGCCATCCAGATGACGCGTCGACGGCGCTCCGCCGTTTACAACGAGGCCAAGGATCGCGAGGTGATGCGCAAGCTGATTCAAGGGGCTGGATTGAGGGCCGGCAAGCTCGCCATCACTCCGATCACCCATCCGGCCCTGGTGCAATACAACGTGAGTGATTGGGATTTCATCCTCGCCCGTGCCGATGTGCTGGGGTTGGCCATCACGGTGAGCCTGGGCCAGGTCAGCATCCTGCCCCTCTCTCTCGGGCCAACCACCCGGGTGCTGAACCTTGGATTGGACGACACCCGGGAGCTGGAACTGGAGCTGGATGGAGCCCAGCAGTGGGCCACGCTCAAAACCATGGGCTGGGACCCGGCCACGCTGAAGCCCAGCCAACCGGTCATGGCCAAGTCTCCCGACCTGAGAATCGGCGACCAAAGCGATCAAGAGCTCGCGAGGGCGGTGGAGGCCCCAGATGCCAGCCTGATCCACGGCGCCCCCGCGGCACCGAAGGAGCTGGGAAGCTGGGGCGACGCCCGGTTGGGCAAGCAGCGCTGGTCGTTGCTGCGGGGCTCGGTGGTGGTGGATGGGGACGCGGCCCTGAAGCCCCTCAGCACCGTGGACATCCAGGGGGTGGGAAAACGCTTCAACGGCAAGGCCCTGGTGTCTGGGGTGACGCACACCCTCAACAGCGAGGGATGGTGCACCCGGTTGACCCTCGGGGTGGGGCCGGAGTGTTTTGCCCGCTCTCCCGAAATGGAGGAGATGCCGGCGGCGGGGTTGTTGCCGCCGGCCACGGGCCTGCAGATCGCCACCGTGGAGGCCCTCGGCGACGACCCCAAGGGGGAGTCGCGGGTGCGGGTGCGTCTTGCCGTCATGGGCGGTGGAGCCCAGGGGGAGCTGTGGGCCCGGCTGCTCACTCCCGACGCGGGCCCCAAACGCGGCTTTGTCTTTCGCCCGGAGGTGGGCGATGAGGTGCTGGTTGGCTTCCTCAACGACGATCCGCGCCAGCCCCTGATTCTGGGCTCCCTGTTCGGCGGCGCCCACAAGCCACCCAAACCGGTGGACACAGCCGCCAAAGACAACCCCGTGAGGGCGATCGTCAGTCGGGCCGGCACGCGCGTCGTGTTCGACGATCACACCCCCGCCTTGCTCCTGGAGACCACCGCCTCCGGCGACACGGACGGCACCTACAAGAACCGCATCAGCATCAACGAGAAAGACAAAACCATCACCATCGAAGACCAACACAACAACAAAATTTTGCTCAGTGACAAAGGCATCGCTCTGAGCAGCGAGAAAGACATCCAGCTGACGGCCAAGGGGCAGGTGAAGATCAAGGGCGAACAAGGAGTGGGGCTGGAGGGAAACAACATCAGCCTTAAAGGGCAGCAGGTGGAGCTCGCCGGGCAGTCCAAGGTGGGGGTGAAGGGCGCCCAGGTGGAGTTGGCCGCCGATGCCACCCTCAAGCTCAAGGGCGTGGCGCAGACCTCCGTGGCCTCCGATGCCCTGGTGGACATCCAGGCCACTCTCGTGAAGATCAACTAACGCCATGCCTCCAGCCGCCCGTCTCACCGATCCCCACACCTGTCCGACGCAGACCCCCGGCACCCCACCCATTCCCCATGTGGGCGGCCCGATCGTCGGACCGGGCAGCCCCACCGTGTTGATCGGAGGCCTGCCCGCCGCCCTGGTGGGCGACACCTGCGTCTGCGTGGGCCCCCCGGATTCGATCATCAAGGGCTCCGCCACCGTGCTGATCGGCGGCAAGCCCGCCGCCCGCATGGGCGACAGCACGGCCCATGGCGGCACCATCGCCGCGGGCTATCTCAACGTGATGATCGGCGGCTAACCCCCCCTCTGTTCCCCCCCCCAATGATGAGCGAACCCACCATTCACTTCGAACTCAGCATCGAGGATGTCAACCTGATCCTCGAGGCGCTTGGCGAACAGCCCTTTAAATCCGTCTATGGCCTGGTGGGTCGCCTCCAGGCTCAAGCCCGGGGCCAGCTGCAAAGCGACGCCAGCGGCGAAGCCCAGGGGCGGGAAGCGGAGGAGGCCCCATGAGCCCAGCGGACGCGAAAGGGTTTCTGGGCACGGGCTGGGCTTTCCCTCCGAGTTTTTCGCGAGGGGGTCAGGAGGTGGCCATGGTGTCCGACGAAACCGACATCCAGCAGTCCCTCGCCTTGCTGTTCGCCACTCGCCGAGGGGAGAGGATGATGTTGGAAAGCTATGGGGGCTCCCTTGAGGAATGGCTGTACGCGGAAGTCGACCAGGAGCTGCTGAGCGGCATCGCCACCAGGCTGGAAGAGGCGGTGTTGCTGCATGAGCCCCGCGTCGAGCTGCTCAACCTGGAGGTGAGTCTCCACCCGAAGGAAGCTGGCGTTCTGCTGATCCGCGTCGACTACCAGATCCCCGCCACCAATTCCCGCTTCAACATGGTGTTTCCCTTCTATCTCAACGAAGCCACCGCCGTGAGCAGGTGAGCCATGGTTGACCCGCTCTCGCGATGGCTGGCCGTGGATGGCGCTCCCGGGTGGGGAACCACCGCGGAGGCGCGACGACGGGAGGCCCCGGATCCGGAGGGGGTGGAGCTGGATTTGCGGGGAGACGCCGACGAGATCCGATTCGTGCGGGAGCTGGCCAAACAACTGGTGTGGGCCGACCCGCGCCAGGTGGGGAGAGGCGGGGAGGACAGCTCAGCGCCGCTCACGTGGGAGGCCTTCTGTGGCCATGGGCAGCTCACGGCTGAGGCCATCGCCAGCTACGGGGCGAAGGCGGGTGACGGGAGGGAGTGGAGCCCTACCCAGCTGGCCTGGCTTCGCCGGCCCCATTTTGTGCTGCTGCTCGTGTTCATTCGCCTGCTGCGGCATCAGCGCCAACTGCTCAACGCCCTGCCGGCCCGCGAACTCCACCACTACTACCAGGAGCGGCTTGGCTTCACGCCTCGCGCCGGCGCGCCGGATCGGGTGACGGTGGCCTTCACCATGGCCCCTGGCGCCCCTCCCCTGACGCTGAAAGCGGGCACGGTGCTGGTGGCCGGCTTGGATGCCCAAGGGCAAGAGCGTCGCTATCGCACACTCACGGATCTCTCCCTCAACCATGGCCGGGTGCGTCGACTGCGCGCCATTCAGCTGGAGCGCCAGGTCTGGGATCTGGCCACCATCGCCGCGGAGGAACCCGACCCCGAGGTGCGACTCGACCGCATGCTGCGGCTCACCTACGGGGAGGAAGGCCCCCCCGGAGCGGGGATGTCGCAAGGACCACCCGCCAGCGTGAACAACCTGCTGGACGGCCCAATCGCCGCTCTATTGGAGACGTTCACGATCGACGGCAAGGAGGAGCATCCGCAGCTGGAGCCGCGGGAGTTTCAGCGGATGATGCGTCTGGTGCGCCAACGCACGGACGGGGGATCGGATCAGGAATGGGCAGCCATCAACGACTGGCTGGGGCTGGAGAATCCCAAGAATCCGCGGGAATTCGCCGAGAATTTCCGTGTCAGCATGTTGGGCGCCGGCTCTGGGTGGCTGGACTGGAAGGCGGATCAGCTGAGTGAGGTGAACAGCGTTGACGATCTCTACCTCAACCGTGAGGTGAAGGCGGTGAGCGAGTACCTCGAAAAGCTCTTCAGCGCCCCTTCCTGTCAGTTGCGGCCCAGGGGAGGCGACGTCAAGGACAAAATGGACACCTTCGTGCGGCTGATGACGATGAAGCAGCACATTGATTCCCAATGGCGGGAGGTGAACGGGCTGCTGGAGCGCTGCGGGCGCAGACGTCGGAAGCGGCCCAGCTGGCGCCTCGATCCCACAAGCCCCAACTCCGCGTCGCCCGACTTCGCCGGCAATCTGGCCAAAACGCTGGAGGTGATTCACGCCGAAGCGTTCCCCTGGCCCAAGCCCCTCCAGCCACGGGAGCCCCAGATGGGAGTTTCTCGCCAGGCCTCCGCCGCCATCCCGCCTCAATGCTGGCAAACCTTCCTGGATGTGGAGGCTTTGGAGCGGGGCTTCGCCTTGCCCCTGGAGCGGGTGATCCGGTTGTTCGAGTCGATGAGGGAGGCGATCCGCGGCGACGGGAACCCCGACAGCTGGGCGGCGATCCAGGAACTGCTTGGCCGGGCCCACGCCGAGCGCTGGGCCGCCGCACGGCGGGCGGTCCTGGCCCGATGCCGCGAAGGACTCAGCCCGGAGGCGGGCTTCGCCGAAACCCTGAGGGGGGTGGCGAGCGCCATGGAGGTCGGCGAAGAGGAGCGGCCCTTGGATGGCTCCCGTTCGGTCGACGACTGTTTGAGACTGCTCAGCCGCTGGCTGCCAGGGGGCGGACTGCCGGCGCTCCAGCGCTTTGGGAAGCTGTTGAGGGCCCCGGGCACGGAGCCGCGGCCGCTCAGCTGGGCGGCGGTGGATGCCCTGCTGGAGCGGGCTCAGCGAGCGGAAAGCGGCGAGACGCCGCCGCCGCTCGAAACGGTGCGCTGGCGCCAATGGCACCGAGGGGAGCAACGGATCGACGCCAAGGCGATGGCGGCGGGCCAAACCCTGGGGCCGTGCTTCTGGACCGACCCGGCGGTGGAGCCTCCCGACCCGGAGGCTGGTGGCGGCTTTGCGGTGGCGAGCCCACTGCTGCGACTGGAGGAGGGAACCCGCACCCTGGAGGTGAGCCTCAGTTTCCTCGCGGAGGAGGGCACGCGGGATGGGCTGCTCGGGAGCCTGCGGGGCAGGGACGGGGGGACGGCGCGGGCCGACGACTGCGCCGGAGAGCCGCCCCGGGAGCCCGATCAACCGGGGTGGGGATTGAACCAGGCGCTGCTGGTGGAGGTGAGCACGGCGGAGGGCTGGCTGGCGGTGCCGCTGGCGAAGGGGAGCGTGGGAGCCGAGGAGTCTTCCAAACCCGCCCTCTGGAGGCTCACTCTGCGGGTGGTGCTGCGGGCCAGCGATCCGCCGCTCGCGCCGCTGGAGGGGTCCGACACGCCGCGACTGCGGATGCGGTTGCGCCCCCGAAACCCCCTGTGGCCTGGCGAAGATCCATGGCGCGGCTTCGACGGGCCGCGGGTGGCCAGCGCCGAGTTGCGGGTGAGGGTGGAGGGGCTCAAGGGGGTGCGGCTTCAGCGGGAGGGCGTGGCGGTGAATCCCCGTGAGCCCTTCCACCCGTTCGGGGCCAAGCCTGAGGTCGGCAACCACTTGTACATCAGCCATCCAGCGCTGCTGGAGGGCGACCTGGAGTCAATCCGGTTCACCGGGGAATGGGTGAAGCCGCCGGCGGATCTGGCGAAGCACTACGCGGCCTACAAGGGCTGGCCCGGTCTGGGGAGGGATGCCCGGGTGAGGGAGAGCGACTTCTTGATCGACGTGAGCTTGCGGGAGCGCCATGGTGCCGAGGTGTTCAGCAAGTCGGCGCGGTTGTTCGCGGGGGACGGGAACGGGAGACTGGAGATCACCTGCGACCCGCTCCCGCCACTGGCGCCCGGGCCCACCCTCACGGCGGAGGGGAATGGGGATGGGCGAAATCAGGGGCGGATGTGGTGTTGGCGGCTGGCCCCCACCGATTTCGGCCATGGGCTGTATCCAGCTCTCACAGCTCGCAAGGCCCAGGCGTTCGCGCTGGCGATCAGCGACCTGGCGGGACGCCAAGCCCTGGCGATGGCACACACGTTGAGCGGCGCGAAACCAACCGACACCATGGGCAGCCTGGAAGAGAGCTACAAGAATGCGCTAAAGGCGGCCAAAGACGCGGACATCAACCCGGACGACTATGTGTTGCCAGAGCCCTACACCCCACTGTTGGGGGGCCTGGAGGTGGGCTACAGACGAGTTCAGCGCCTGAGCACCGCTGAGACTGGTGGAGGCCAGCTGCTACGGGTGCACTTGTTCGGGGAGGAAGAACCGCTCGTCCTCCCCCCTCCGGGCGGAGACCGGGTGGAGGCGGAAGCCCCCCCGCTGCTGGCCAGCCATCCCCATCCCGGCGAGTTGTGGCTGGAACTGGAGAACATCCGTGCCGGTCAACCGCTGGCGCTGGCCTTTCAACTGGCGGAGGGAAGCGCCCGGGGGGCTCGACCGAAGGAAGCGCCGCGCTGGGAAGCGCGGCGGAATTGGCGCTGGCGGCCATTGCCGGTGCGAGAGGACGGCACCGACGGTCTGCTCCATTCCGGCATCGTGCGTGTGGTGGTGCCGGAGGCCGATGGGGAGTCCGCGTCGGACGCGGATCCACTCTGGATTCGGGCGGTACTGATGGGACCCGTGGAGGCCCATGCCACGATCCTGGCCATCCAGGCTCAGGCGGTGGAGGCTGAGGCCATCACGCCCAGCGGCCAAGAGGTGCTCCCGCCCCATGGCATCACAGGGCTAGAGGAGAGCGTTCCGGGGATCGCGGGACTCCATCAACCCTTCAGCTCCCGGGCGGGGCGGGCCACCGAAACGGAGGCGGAGCTGCGGATCCGGGCGGCGGAGCACCTACGGCACAAGGGCCGGGCCTTGGCCCCGAGGGACTACGAGCGGTTGCTCTGGGAGGGGTTCGCCAGTCAGTTGCATACGGTGGTGTGCCTGCCGGCGCGAGAGGGGCGGGGAGTGGAGGTGGTGGTGATTCCCAACCTGCTGGAGCAGGTGCCCCGCAACCTGTTCGCCCCCGGGGCGCCGACCGACCAGCTGGCGGCGATGGAGGGCTATCTGCGGGCGCGATGCCCGGCCGAAGGGGCGCCGGTGGTGCGCAATGCCACCTACATGCATGTGACAGCGCGGTTGTGGGTGTGCCGGCGGGAGGGAGTGGATCCGGCGTATGCCGAGCGGGAGTTGGAGCGGGCGGTGATTCGGGTGCTATCGCCTTGGTGTTTTGACGCCGCCGCGGAGGTGCGATTAGGCGGCGAGGTGCGGGCCCTCGATCTGGTGGCGGCGGTGGAGGCGTTGCCGTTTGTGGCCCATCTGGAGCGGCTGCGGCTGTTCCTGGTGGATCCAGCCGGCAAGCCCCTGCGTCCGCTAGGGCGGGAGGAGGGATACGAGACGGTGTTGCGCGCACCCGCCCCAGACGTGGTGCTGATCGCCGCCCGGAGCCACACGGTGGATTTCGTGTCGGCCGGTGCCCCCTTACCCTCCCGGATCGGGATCGGCGTGTTGAGGGTGGGCCTGGATTTCCAGGTCGCCTGAGATCCGTCGTTCCTGGTGCCGTCCTTTCCCGGTTCCCATTCTTCTTGCCGCCGCCATGCCCAGACCCACCACCAAAAGCCGCCAGGAGTTGCGTTCCCGCTTTGTGCGCAACGCGATCCCCACGGAAATGGATTTCGCCGATCTGATCAACGCCGGTTTGAACCAGGCGGATGATGGCCTGCTCAAGTTGCCCGACCAACCGCTGGGGCTGGTGCGGCAAAAGGCGGATCAACCGGTGCTGCGCTTCTTCGCGGATCCAGCGGCGGAGGCGGCGGCCTGGCAGGTGCAGATGGGAGCGGGCGACAAGCCCGATTTTCGCTTGGCCGGCCCGGATGGTCGGCTCGCGCTGGTGCTGGATGGGGCGACGGGCCAGCTGGGGATCGGCACGGCCAGCGGGTCGGCGGGCGGCAAGGTCACCGTGCAGGGTCCGTTCCCTTCACCGCGTGATCCAGACAGCGGCCTGACCAATGGCGGCCTGGTGGCGCTGAAGGGCCTCTCGCCGCAGCTGGATTTCATCGATACGGAGCATGGGGACTGGGCGATCCATGTCAACGAGGGCCGCCTGTACTTCATCCGCCAACCTTGGGAGCATGAGGATCTTGTCTTGGACGGCAGGGGCAAGGTTGGCATCGGGACAAAGTCTCCCGATGGCAAACTGAACATCCTCGAGCTGACAGGCACACCGGCCTCCGCAATGGCGGGGACCCTGATGCTGGACCATTTCAATGCCGGTGGTGCCAGCAGCATCGTCTTCCGCAGCAGGGTGAACTACAGCAGCGATTTCGGCTTCATCGAATTTCGGGACAAGAATCCAGATCTGACCGGTGAGGATCCCCTCGTCAAGTTTGAGTCGGCCCTGATGACGATCGGCATTCAGAATGACGCTCAGGACCATATCGCTTTGATGCCATCAGGGAATGTGGGGATTGGAACGACCACCCCTCGCTTCAAGCTGGACGTCAATGGTTCCACAAGGCTGGGAGGATTCACGACTGAAGAGAAAGATGAGTGGCCCTTGTTGGTATGGTGTCGAGAACCGGATAAAGGATGGGATGAAGGTTTGATCAAGCACGGCAAGCAGAGAGGATTCTTTGGGCGCTCTGGTTATGGTGTTCATCTTGATCCTACGCGCAGCTTTGGGTTGTTTTCGACAGGCTGGAATACATTGTTTGAAGTTGAAGGCGGCACAGGCAATGCCTCTCTCAAGGGTGGCTTGACAATTGGAGGGCAAATTACTTGTGCACACCCCCGAGTTCAGGCCGTTGCTTCTGACTCCATTCGAATCGCTACGGATGCTTGGACTGACATGCCAGGCATGGTGGTCGATCTCCTCGTGGATGGCCCAGTATTGATCCTCTTCAAAACCGGTGGTGTTCAGGCATCCCCAGGCAGAAATGTAAGAGGCAGATTTCGGCTCTTGATTGATGGCGCTCAAAAGGCCTTTACATTGCAAGAGTTTCATAACGAGGGCTGGGAATTGCGAGATGTGTCGCTATTCTGGCTGGATACCATGGGCCCAAAGACGCATAATTTCAGGATTCAGTGGAGGGCTGAATTGGGCACTCTCGGTGCCTGTTGGTTTAATGATACTAGATCGCTCATTGTCATTAGGCTGTAGGTTGTTGTCGTGGGCAAGCGTTTGCCGGGCTGGCCCGCGGGAATTCGGATGTTCTGGAGCTTGCCGAGCATGAGGGGTATGGCATGAAGAGCGCTCGACCGTCCATGGTCGTTCCGCGCCGCGCTGTGCCCCGTGTGTTTCGTCTCTGATCTGACCCCAAGCCATGCCCGCCCCGCCCCCCTCGATCCGCCTCGATCCCAACCCCCACCCCGGTCTGAGTTACGACAGGCTGCGAGCTGAAGCGCTCGCGCTGCTGGGGCGGCTGGGCGGCGATCAGTGGACCGATTTCAATAGCCACGATCCAGGCATCACCATCCTGGAACAGTTGTGTTTTGCCCTCACCGAGCTGGCCTATCGCAGCCAGTGGCCCATCGAGGATCTGCTCGCCAGCGCCGGGCTCGACTGGCGACCCGCCGCCGCGGAGATCCTCGGCGGTGATCCGGTGACCCGAGAAGATCTGGTGGCTCTGGTGAGGGCACTGGGCTACCAGGGGGTGCGGGTGGAACCGGAGCGGCAGCCGGAGCCGCGGCTTTATTTCCGCTCCACCTCCGCCAGCGGACTGGCTCCCGCCTCCACCACTGACGACCTGCCCCCCGTGGCCGGCGATCTGGAGATGGACGCCGACGGGGGCTCCGGCCTGGCCTGGGACCCCCAGGCCACCGTCGTCCCCCAAGGCGTCTGGCGGGTGGCGGCCCAGCTCAGCGGCGGCGAGCCCGGGAGCGGCCCCGCCTCCCTGGCCCCGCTGGCCCTTCGCCTTCATGCCACGCGCCTGCTGGGGCGGGATTTCGTGCTGACGCCACTGGAGCCTTATGCGGTGCTGGTGCGCGCCGATCTGGAGGTGGAGCCAGGGGAGGCCACCCCCGAATTGATCGCCCGCCTTCTCGCCCGCCTCGACACCACCATTCGCGCCGCCGGATCCCGCGAGGGCAATGATGGACTGCGCGGCGGCGAACTCCTCCAGTCCCTCCGCGCTGAGCCGTCGGTGCGGCAGGTGCTTTCCCTCAGCCTGCCCGACGGCCCCAGTGATTCCTGGCATCTACCCCTGCCGGGCGGTGGCGCCCGCCTCCACCACGACTCCACTCTGCGCTTGATGCATCGCGGCCTGCCCCTGCCGGTGCCCTCCACGGCTCCGCGTCAGGTCAGCGCCCTTGGCTCCCCTCCTGGGGCCGCTGGCGCTGGCCTGACGGTGGCGGAGGGGCCCGGGGACGCGCCGAACCTCAGGGGCGCCAAGGGTCGCCGGCGCGAGCTCAGCCGGCCCCTCTCCCTTGCCCGCCAGCTCCCCGCGGTCTATGGAGTGGGACTGGGGGGCCTGCCGGCCGACGCCACCGCGGAACGGCGGGCCCTGGCCCGCCAACTGCGGGCCTATCTGCTGCTGTTCGACCAACTGCTGGCCAATGGACAGGCGCGGCTGGCCCGGGCCGCCCAGTTGCTCTCCCCCGTCGCCGAGGACGAGGGGCGGCCGCTGGAGACGGAAGGGGTGCTTCTGGCCCTGGATCCCGACTTGGCGCGAACCGACCTGAGCGATCCCCGCCAGGGCACCCCCGACGACTGGGAGGCCGGACTTCGGCGAGCCCTGCGCGACAGCGCCCCCCCCGGCGTTGTTGGCCACCGGGCCGCCCTGCTCGAACACTTGCTGCGGAGCTTCGGAGAAACGCCGGGCGGAGAGCGGGTTTCGCCCGAGTCGCTGGTGCGCGCCCGCTCGGAGTTTCTGCGCCGCATCGCTCCCCTCACCGGCGGCCGGGGCTCAGGCCCCGATCTCCTCGCCCCCGTCACCCCGTCCGCCATGGAGGCGGGGGAGGGGGTGTTCGCCGAACGGCTGCGCCGCAAGCTTGGCCTACCCCTCGACCCCGATGGCTCCCCGCCACTGCTGGTGATTGAGCACCTGCTCCTGCGGCCCATGGCCGACGACAGCGGCCAACAGGTGGAGGGGGGGGAAGATCCGATCCCGTTCCTCTCCGATGTGGCCCGGCCCGATCCCTGGAGCGGCCGGGTGAGCGTGGTGGTGAGGGCCTCCGCCGTGCCGGCGGAGCAGAGCGACCAATGGCTTGTCAACGTCCTGCGCCAGGAGCTGCCCGCCCACCTGACGGCGGAGCTGCACCTCTTCGCCGACGACCCCGCCTCCCGCGGCCCGGGCACCTGGAGCGATCTGCTCATGGCCTGGCGCGCGTTTCGCGACAACCTCCGCGACCAGCGCCTGGTCCGCCTCGGCGCGCTGGCCGACGACCGCGACGATCCACTGGACGCCCAACTGCGCTCCCTGCGCCTGCGCGACTGCCGGGATCGGCTGTTGAGCCTGCTGCGGGTCGGCCGGCCCTGGCCCCTTCGATCCATCCCCTTGCCGGAACAGCTCATGGTGGCCAGTGGGCAGGACGCCAGCATCAAGCTGCCCTTCAGCCAGAAGGGTGTGCTTTATCAGCTCGTGGAGGTGGCCAACGGCAAGCTCATGGGCAAGGCCGCCGAAGGCACTGGCGCCCCCCTCACGCTCACCGCGCCCGGGGTCACCGAAGACCTGACGTTGCGGGTGCAGGCGAGTGTGCTCGCCCCCACCGCCGCCGACGGGGCAACGGGCCTGACGGTGGCGCTCACCGCCAACGGCCGACCACGCACCACCCTGCTGGCGGGCGAGATCCGGCTGGTGGAGGGGGTTGATCCGAAGCTCACCCTGGCCCTCTTCGATCGCCAGCGCCTCAACGATCCCGAGTTCCCCCCCCTCCCCCTCCTGCATCCCGAGGGAACGGCCCGGCTGGCCGATTACGGCCAGCGGCTGGTGGTGGAGGTGGCCGGGAGCCAGGAGGGCGTGGTGTACGAGGTGATTGACGACGCCGAACGCCAGCTGGCGCCCGAGAAGCTGACGCCCCTGAGCGGCAAGGTCACCGGCACCTCAGGCCCCATCGTTTTGGAGCTCTTGGCGAGGGCTGAGGAAGACCGGGATCTGGCGGTGCGCGCCACCTTGGTCAGGCAACGGGGTCGGGTCCGCGCTGAAGACCAGCGGGTGCTCACCATGGCCCTCCCCCTGCGGGTACGGGCCAATCCGGCGGTGCCCTTGGCGGTGACCCCCCCGGTGGTGAATGCCGACACCACGACCTCCGTGGCCATCGGCCCCCTCACCCAGACCAGCGCGGTCTATCAGCTGTTCACCCGCCCCCTGGAGGACGCCGACTGGCGCTTCGACGATCCGGCCCAGGCCGCCGAACTCACCACCCTGGCGGATTCCATGGCCGGCTTCACCGAGCGGCCGACCACCGCCGCGGGCAACGGCGAGAGTCTGTCTCTGGAGCAGGCCATCCGCGGCGAGGGGATGGTGGTGGCGGCCCTGGCCCGCAAGGAGCACCGGCTGAAGGCCCTCCGCGATCCCGACGCGCGCACCCATCCCAGCGCGGTGCCCCTGCGCCGGGCCGCGGTGGCGTTCACCCGACCAGACGCCCGGCGGCGGCTGATCCTGCGACTGGAAACGGAGGGTCGCCAGGTGTGGTCGTTCTGGGGGGGGCAGCCCGGGGTGGCCTACACCGTGATGGACGCCAGCTCGCGGGCTCCCCTGGCCCCCGCCGTGCCGATCCCGGAGCTCCAGGACGCGCCCGGCGGCTTGCGGGGGATCGGGCGACAGCGGCTGGGGCGCGACCTAGTGGTGGCCGCGAAGGACGGCCCGCCGCGGGCGGAGTTCACGGGGGATCCGGGCCAGGTGAAGACCCTTCTGGTGATCGCCCGCTTCCTGCGCGGCGGGGTGGACGTTCCCCTGGAGGCTCCCCCGATCCTCGTGCGGGTGGAACCGCCAGCGGTGGGACGGGGCCAGGGCTCCGTGGTGGAGGTGTCGGGGCTGGGGGCCGCTCAGCCAGGGCGGCTGCTGCTGGGCGATCAGGTGGCGCAAACGGGCCAGGCGGGCGCCGACGGGCGCCTTCGGCTGGCCACGGGCCCCCTCTCCGGCCCCTCCCGCCTACGGCTTGATGTCGGCCCCATCTGTCCCTTGGAGGTGGCCGAGGGGGTGAACACCGATCTGGTGGTGCGGGTGCGAGGGTTCCACCCCCTTCGGGAGGGATCACCCGCCCATCTCCTCGACTGGGGCGCCCCGGTGGTGGTGGAGGTGGTCGACAGCCAGGCGGAGGTCACCTACGCCCTGATCCACGCGGCCGACCGGGACAAGCCACTGGAGAAGCAGGCTCTCCTCGGCGAGCCCGTGCCGGGCACCGGCGGCCCGGTGGCGCTGAGGCGCGACTCCGTGGAGGAGGACGGGAACTGGCTGGTGCGCGGCACCCGGCGTCTTGATGCCACCGGACCTCGGATGGCGGTGGCCTATCTGGACACCGGGGTGCCCGTGAGGGTGCGGGCCAATCCGGCGGTGCCCATCGCCCTGGAGTCTCCGGAGATCGATGCCGCCGGCACCCAGCGGGTGTGGGTGGGGGATGGGGTGCTGCCCTCCCAGAGTGGTGTCAGCTACAGGGCCTGGAGCCGGCCGCTCTCGGCGGAGGATTGGCGATGGGACGTGGGGGGCTCCGAGGCGGGCACGCCGGTGTTGCCGGCGCCGCCCCCCGCCGACAGGCCCGCGGAGGCGGGCTGGAGCAGTCAGGGCCAACCCGAGAAGGGCACCGACGGAGATGGGGCGCGGGGCGACAACGGGCGCCTGGGGCTCTCCTTCGGCCAGGCCGGCGTGGATGCCGTGGTGGCGGTGGTGGCCAGCAAGCGGCATCTCCCGTTGCCATTGGAGAGCCAAGTGGGGGAAGCCGTGAGCAGCCAGGTGGTGCTGGCCGGCCTGGCGGTTCAACGCATCCGCCCCGATCTCGAGCGGCGGCTGGCGCTGGTGAGGGACCACCGGGGGTGGCGGCTCGTGGGCGGAGAAGCCGGCACCTTCTACAGGCTTCTGCGCCGAGATGACGGGGCCGCCTTGGCCCGGCCCGTCTACGTGCATCAACGGACCGGGGAGGATCCCCCCCGCGACTGGGGCCTCGGCTGGTTGCGCGTGGGCGTCGACCTGGCCGTGAGCGGCGATGGCGGCCCGGGGCTCGACGTCGGCCCCACCGTCGCCGCGCTCCGAACAGCGGTGGTGGAGGCCCGTCGGGCCTTCAACGGCACCACAGCCCGGTTGCGGCGGAGTCCGCTCGTGGTGACCCAGGACCCCCCCCCGCCCGACAGCGGCTCCACCGCCACGGTGGTCGTGTGGGGTTTGGAGCCTGGCGAACGGGCCTGCCTGCGGCGAAAGGATCCAGCCACCACCGCCAGCGATCTGATGTGGAAGGAGGTCTCCACCCCTGATCAACCCGTGGCTCTGGGCACCGGGAGCGTGCCCTCTGGCACGGAGCTGGCGCTGGAGATCAGCCGGGAGGGCACCACCAGCTGGAGCGTTGCCCTGCGGGTGATGGGGCCGGACACGCCGGTGCCATGAGCCATCGGCTAGATCGACTGGAACTGGAGATCCACACGGCGGATGGGGCCCTGGCCCGCCCGTTGCTCGATCGGCTCAGTCGCCTCCATCACCAGATCCTCCAGGAGGTGCTGGGGCGTGTGATGGATGAGCTCAGCCCGGCCGGGGCGTCCCATCGGCTGGACCGGCTGGAGATCGAGTTGGGGGAGATCCCGGCGGATCGGCTGGAGCGGGAGCTGCCCCAGCGTCTGGAGCGGGCCTTGAGGGAGGCGTTGCCGCCGCTCCTCCGAAACCCTGGGGAAAGCGGAGGCGCCGAAGCGCCCGAACGGCATCCGCCCGTGGCCCCGATGGTGGCGGAGGACCCCTCCTCAGCGCCATCGCCAGCCGCCAGCCCAGCTCCGGACAACCAGCGTCCGCCGCCAGCATCCTCCTCAAATCCCCCTCCGCCCCCCGCTCCGGCCGCGTTTCAGGACACGCCTCTCCCCCGCCACCTGGAGCTCCTCGCCGCCTTCGCCGCCAGCGGCACCCTGCCCTGGTGGGCGCCCCGCGATCAGTCCCGCCTGATTCCAGAGGCCCTGGAGGCCGCCCTGGCCCTCCCCACCGAGGTCGCCGCCCCCCTGTGGCGACGGCTGGCCCCGCTGGGCGCCGCCGCCCCGCGGCTGCTCGCCGCCGCCGATCCCTCCCAGCGGCCCCTTGTGCTGAGGGCCCTGCGCGAGGCGGGCCGACCAGCTCCTGATACCGCTGATGCCGCTGATGCCGCTTCTGATGCTCCCGACGGCGCCGCCTTGCCTCCGGTGCCGCCATCCCAGGGTGCCGCCAGGGAGAACGGGGGCCCTCCGAGCGATTCGTCCGGCGCGTTTCAGGACACGCCTCTCCCCCGCCACCTGGAGCTCCTCGCCGCCTTCGCCGCCAGCGGCACCCTGCCCTGGTGGGCGCCCCGCGATCAGTCCCGCCTGATTCCAGAGGCCCTGGAGGCCGCCCTGGCCCTCCCCACCGAGGTCGCCGCCCCCCTGTGGCGACGGCTGGCCCCGCTGGGCGCCGCCGCCCCGCGGCTGCTCGCCGCCGCCGATCCCTCCCAGCGGCCCCTTGTGCTGAGGGCCCTGCGCGAGGCGGGCCGACCAGCTCCTGATACCGCTGATGCCGCTGATGCCGCTTCTGATGCTCCCGACGGCGCCGCCTTGCCTCCGGTGCCGCCATCCCAGGGTGCCGCCAGGGAGAACGGGGGCCCTCCGAGCGATTCGTCCGGCGCGTTTCAGGACACGCCTCTCCCCCGCCACCTGGAGCTCCTCGCCGCCTTCGCCGCCAGCGGCACCCTGCCGTCCATCCCGCCCCATCGGCCAGCCGACGAGGCACTGACCCTCGATGGCGCCGGCCTGGTGCTGCTCTACCCCTTCCTGACCACCCTGTTTGAGCGGCTGGCGCTGCTCACCCCGAAGCGCACGTTTGCCGGCGCGTCGGAGCGGGCACGGGCCGTGGCGCTGCTGGGCTTTCTGGTGGACGGGGATCCGCGGCCACCCGAATGGCGCCTCACCCTGGCCAAGTTGTTCTGCGGCGTTCCGTTGGAGGAACTCTGCGCCCTGGACGACCCACTGGGCGAGCCGGATCGAGCGGAGGCGGAGGGACTGCTGCGGGCGGCGCAGACCCACGGCGAGGGCCTGCTGGGGGAAGACATCGGCCCCCTGCGGGAGCGATGGCTGCAACGGGCGGGGCTGCTCAGTTGGCGCCCTGGGACCTGGCTGCTGGTGGTGGAGCGGCGGGAAGGAGACGAGGCGCTGGACGACCTGCCCTGGAGCTGGGACTGGATCCGGCTGCCCTGGATGGGCGAGTTGGTGCGGGTGGTGTGGTGAGGGCCCGCGTTGCTCCAATCAGGATGGAGGAATGAAGGGCACCGCCGCGACCTTTGGTCTGCCGGGATCCGCCATGCCGCTTCGCTGTGACACATTGAGCGGGCGGGGCTGCCGCTGGATCGGCGGGGTGGAGAGACGGACTATCGGCCTGGGCGAAAGGGACTTGACCACGTCTCACTGGAAAGCGGCCTCCATCATTTCAGCACTGTCAAAAGCATCACCCACAGCCCATGGGTCCTGTCGAGATCAGCCCGAGCCCAGATCGCGATCTGATCAGATGATTTCAGTGAAGTGCGGGGATCCCCATCTCATGGATGGCGTCGAGCTGAGTTGTCACCTCTCCAATGTGCTCAGGGGAAGACGGGTGTGTATATTTCTTTCATGAGGAAGATGGGAGTTCTGGATGCCACCTTCCGGTCGCAAGCAAGGCTTCAGACGGCGCTCAGAGTTGTCCACCGGAACACGCGACGGATCTGAGGGGTGCTGAGGCCTTGTCGCGAAAGCCCGCAACAACACAAGTTCCACGTCAGCCAACCACAGGGCCTCCGCCGAGCGCCAGGGGTTTGAGACGCGGCTGCCTCAGCCACTGCTTTGAAGTCGGCAGCGTCCAGCAGGGTGGCTTCTGGGATCACGATCAAGGTGGGCTCATCCTGCCTCTCCAGAACCGCGAGGCCCCCAATCAATGCCTCTTTGCTGATCGTTGAGGACCCAGTGGCCTTGCCGACGGAGACCACGTAGCATCGCCCGCCCCCATTGCGGAAGTAGAAATCAAGGCAGTACCAGAGCAGCCAGGAGGGCCGAATGCTCAGGGGAGCCAACTGATCGGTGGCTGGTGACGGCCCTGCAGCGTCTAAATAAAGTTTGGGATTTCCGTTGCTATCCAGCTTGACTTTGTAGGGTGTTTCAGGCGTTGTTCCGAACAGGCTTTCAAAGTCTCGCAGAGAACCACTCTCTTTAACTCTCGGGCTGTTGCTACGAATTTGCTCGCATAGCCGATGAAGGCCGGGATGGCTGTGGCAACCTCGACCACCGAGGGTGGCAGGAGAGCCACTTCCTCAACATAAACCCCGGGAGTGAGGTCACTGGCCATGGCTCAGAGTTGGGGTGGGGGATTACGGAGAGGAGTGATGATGCAGAGAGCGTTCTGGGGGTGTCATTTCGGTACGGAGAGAAGCCTGCATGGATGGCCAGGAGGTGATCGCTTGGAGGGGAGTCAGTACACCTTGGCTTATGTATTTTCAGCCACCAGCCTCTGTGCTGCTCGCCCACAATTCCGCCGCTGCGATGGCTTCTGCAGTATGGACGCGCCTCCCGCGGCGACCTTTCCCACTGACTGGAGCTTTCCATTGTGTGCAGTGATGGAGTGCGTGCAGTGATGGAATGCGTGCAAAAGCCATGGCCGGAACACAGGATTGATTTAGGGCATCAAGCTCGAAACGGGTGGCAAGGGTAAGAAGGCTGGCGTGGCATACTTCTAAAAACGTGCTTGAAGGCGTTCCTTGCTCTGGCCATCTTGATAAAGGGCACCTCGAAAAATTGGTATTTTGCCGCCGACCTGCTGCTATGAAAAAGCCGCCATGGAGGCGGCCGGGAGGAGAAAAGATTAGCGGTGCGCGAATAAATACGCCAAGTCATGCTTGCT